>Ga0228710_1002980_pt1 | contig 26942 bp, 13 predicted proteins | sample MedpolnodulmetaG_FD_177995 | JGI IMG/M metagenome (GOLD analysis project Ga0228710, IMG submission 177995) | Root nodule microbial communities from Medicago polymorpha collected in Santa Monica, California, United States - pink nodules | ecosystem: Host-associated > Plants > Roots > Nodule... | reverse complement strand
GCAGTGGTTACTTGATGTAACTACCTTGTTCTTGTAAATACTTTGGTTGGTTTGCCCTTTGCACACCTTGTGCGGGGTGAATCACGGTTGTTAATATATCTCATTTTGGTTTGTTCAAAAAAAAAAAATTCGAGTAACAAAGAATGAGAAGATACAAGGCAACCTAGCATTGCTAAAAAAATTGATCAAAAACAACTCTTAACATCTTTCTAAGCAGTTGTGAAAGAGAAATTAAATCTATCTAGCCCACACTTGTTGCCATAACAACTAGCAACAAATGCTTCAATATCAGAAAGCAGAAACATAGTCGACAAGGAAGAATTATCATCTAAAGATATGGTCGCAGTGGCGGAGCCCCTATAGGGTTTGGGTGGATCACGGGTCATTTCACAAAGAAAAGGAATTAAATTTTTTTTTTATAAAAGAAATGAATAAAATATCTTTGACTTTTAAATAAAATTGTATTGCGATCCACCCTCTTCTTCGTCTTAGTACGATTTACTATCACACTTTCAATCATTCGAAATACGTAGATAATTATTTTGAATTTTATGCTTAATACTTATTAAAACATAAATTTTGTGTGTGTCTATATATATATATATATACACACAATCAATGGGCATAATCAAATTCTTAAGTGGATTCAAAAACTAGAATTAAGATATTCCCTCTCCTCACCATGAGGAATCACACGCGGGTTCGGGGCAAGGGCATATATATTAAAGTTTATTTTAGGGGCACACTTAACTTTTTTTTCCTAGTTCCGTCACTTGGTGGTCATGAAAGTGATCTCATCAAGAATGGGTCTATCCTTAACATCATCGTAAAAATGTTATGTAAAATAAGAATGCTTCGACCAACTATTACCGACTCTAAACACCATCATATTGTTCTTTTACCCCTCCTCTTAACACAAGAATGAAGGTAGTCAGTGTTAACATCTCTGTTGTGAAAGTGACTCAAAATTGGTTTCTGGAACTGCCAAAATCGGGGCCCGAATTGGTAAAATCAGTGGCCAATTTTTACAGTGTTTTTTCAGCCTTTTCATACGTGAAAAATCGGTGGCCGAAGGGGTAAAATCGGGGCCCGATTTTGCCACAGAAAATAAAACAGAATCGTATTTTTGGGCTCAGATTTGTTCCAATTTTTGAGGGATACTTTTACTATAAATATAGACCTTGTATCAGAGTAAACCTTGCGGTAAAGAGTCTGAAAACAAGGGTTTAGAAGTCAACAAGAAAACTATGGTTTGTATAGAATTTGCTCTTGGCAACAAACACCAAGGTTGCGATTGATTAACCTTGGGAAACACTATTAGGATTGAGTCTGTTGGTCACAGGAAGAGATTGGGACTTTGGGTAGAATTAGGTTTGAAGACTTATTCTTGTAACCCTTTGATATCTCTTTTGTAAAGTTACTCATCATTATAGTGGAACAGATGACTGCTCTCTCCCCCAGATTAGGTCAATTTTGGACCGAACTGGGTAAACAAATTTCATGTGTTCTCTCTTTTCTTTCTCTGGCTGTTTTCTACTTTTGCTTGTGCTTATAACTGTTATCCACGTTGATATTGGTTGCTTGATTAATTTGCTCCACACATCAAGTATTTTATTGGTGTGATTTTTTAACGAATTTGCAACAATCATCTTTCTTAAGCCCTTTCGATCTAGACCTCTGAAATATCTGCAAGTCTTTGCTTTTCAAGAGCGCTTACAGATCAATGAGGGTCTTATTTTAAATCGTAACCACTCTAGAAAAAGGACCGGTCTCTTTACCTTTTAAATCCAACACATTGATTATACCAACAAGAGCCTCAATCTTCACTTCCATACTGTCAAGCTTCTCCTTACTCATTTCATAAAACCGACTTTAAGATCTCTGCGTTTGAGTTCTGCCGTCGATCTCGTACTTATTTTTCCTCTTTATTACATAATATATATTGTGTACTACAAATAATTTTAGCAGTTATTGTTTCATTATAGATGACATGAAAATCATTATAATAACTAGCGAAAAGACGGGCACGTGAGTGCCCGTCTTTCCGCTCTTTTTATTGCATTAACGTTTGAAAATTATAAACGGTATTTTTTTATGAAATTTTGATTTTAATTAAAACAAAAAATATAAATGTTTGTTAGTTATAACAAACCAAACTAACCATGATTATGTATTTCAACGAAACCAACAATATATAAAATAAAAAAAATCTAAATTCTTTTTTTAAATGGCACCAACAACAATCTTTATTATATAAAAAGTTTTTTTTTAAGTAAAAGAAAATTATATTAAATAAAAAGAAAGAGATACAAAGATTGGGGGGACATTAGACATGACCCAAGTACAACCCTTTCGGGGATACGACATTATAAATCATAGAAGGTGGACCAACCTTAATCTATCAAAACAAAACTTCACTCATCACAAGCGCAACCCAGCGAACACGCGTGCGGGCGCGAAACCAAGTTGCAAACAAGATGAAGAGTAAAATCTGCGCTAATAGCAATTAGGGTTTCAAACTGGCGAAAGGATCGACTGCCAACATGGTATAAAATTCAAGTGCCATCAGCTCCCTAAACAAAGCAGCAAGCATAAAAGCTCTTTCGAGCATCAGACAGACGCGTAAGAACTCAAATCGAGGGATGAGTCCAATACGTTAGTAACAAACAGACGTGTGTTTGAACCCAGATCGAGGGATGAGTCCAACACACGTTAGTAACAATAGCCCTTACAGGTTAGTAGAACATACCCTTTTGGGTTTAAGAAATCGAACCACCGCAAAAAAGACCACGTCTAATACCTCCCAATCTTTCAACTAAAAACAAAAACACGAAGAAACAACAAACAACACGATAAACAACAATAACAACGATACAAAATTAAATACCAAAACGACCCCAAGTCCGCGGGCGTGATGGCGGCGAATCAGAAGCCAAGAAATCTGCAGATCTCAGTAGATTCTAAAGGAACCAGAAAACCAAGGCTACGGTGAGGACCACTGTTAACCAAAGTTTTAGCAACCCCACAATCCATGAATCCAGCAGCCACCACCAGGAAGCACCGACCAACACCAGAAAAACATGCACCTGAATCAACCCATCCAAACACAACTCAAAACGGCGAAGTAAAGCACCACGACGACGGCGGAGTAAAGTGAAAGGAGGGAGGGGTGAGGAGGTGGCGCGGAGGAGGGACCTCTTCGCACCACCAACCGTCGGAGCTACATCGGAACCAGGCAGGTTGGATTTGGTGGGGGAGAAACACGACGAAGATGAACTGTTAGAGAGAAGTTAGAGGATTTTCCTAGAGAGAGAAAGTGTCCAACACAACATAATATAGTTGTTTAAGGGTATAATTGGGATAATGAAAAAGTAAGTAGAAATATACTTATATAGTTTATTAACTTTTTAAATGATAAAGGAAAAAAAAATCAGACATATATATACATATATTTATATCATGTGTGTTAAATTTGTTTCAATATTTAAATTGATTCTAATCTATTTGTTACATGTGTTATTTGTATTAAAAGTTGAGGGTATTTCTAGAAAGAAAAGTTCAACCCAAAAGTGTTGAAAGGAGTAGTTTTCGTTATATACAGTATAAATTCCTTCTCTATAAAAAAAAAAAATTCGTTACAGCAATTCCTTTGTATGCTAATTTTGTGCTTGAAAGGCAATCTTAATTTGTTTATGATTTGGCCCACATTGAATCCTAATAATCTGTCAATATATAAGGCATCATTTTAAAATAAAATGAAAATATGATAAAATTTTACAAGTTTGCATACCGCATGGAATTGGGCGTCAAATGGTGATGAATAATGATCATCATTTCGCATTATTTTATATTTAAATTTGGGTTAGATGTAGTTTTGTTGTTTGTATATTGGAAAATTGCTGTTATTATTCCTTCATTTGGAAATGCAGTCCCCTATTTTAAAAAGCTTGACTCATCGATGATTTTGATCATTTAATTTGACGATGTGTCATGTGTTAGTAATAGGTTCCTTTTTAGTCTCTTAAATCATTTCATTTGATCTTCTTTTGGATATGTTTGCTTGCTCACAACTCAACTAACATCCATTCTTAAAGACTTTCAACACTCAGGCGTTTGTCTTCATATCAGGTCACTTAATATATCTTCACGTAATCAAATTAAAAGGTCAAAATCATGGTTTTGTTAATATTTTTGAAATGGATATAAAAATTGTACAATTAAAGGCAAGGGGTCAAAATTGTGGTTTGACCAAAATAGGAAAACTAAAACTACATAATTTTATATTTTTACCTTCTTCTGTCGGGCATAATGTCTATAACGTAGGTTTTATTTTTATTTTATTTAGGGAAATGTAGGTTTTATTTGTTGACGACGATGATGATGATAATAATAAAAACACAAAGTCTTCACATAGTATATTGAATTATTATCTTTTGACAAAATAGTATATTGAATTATTGATAGTAAGTATTATTTTAAAATAAAAAAACAATGGTGGTCAGAGGTCTTTAATTGTACACTTCTAGATAAACAAATTTTAGTTAGTATCCATCTAGAAAATAAGTTGGTATTCATATGTGCATGCATTTGGTTGTCATTTATAAAGCTAACGTTTGCTTATCTGTATTAAAAAGAAAAGACTACGCATGCTTATATGATCATCAGTACAGACTCTATACAGTGGAGGCATGTTTTATCCCGTTATCATATCAGTGGTTGGTTAACAAGTTAAATATTAATACAAAATTACAGATAATAAAAAAATTAGTCAAATATAAATACAGTATGAATAAAAAAATCAGTAGTGGATAGTTGACTTTTCACATTTTTTATTAAGAAGGTTTTGGCATTTTTTTGTTACAGAAGGTTTTGGCATTTATAATATTTTTTTAAAATTATTTTATATCAATGAAGTATTTTGGTAGTATATTAATCAATCATTGAGGGTTTCTTTTTTACTGCTGAGGCTTTGTTTGCAAGTTGGGTTTTGGAGAGGAGGGGAGGGGAATGAAAGACTTATGGAGAGGTAAACCCTTGTTTGAGAATTTTAAAAATAAAGGGAAAAGTTTTGGGGGGTTTTGAAGGGCTTTATTTGTCCAATTTTAAAGTTCCTCCAAATTGAGGGATTAATCATACAAATTGACAATTTTGTCCTCATAATAATTCAAAATTCTAATTATAATTTACAGAATAAATTACAATGTATAACACAATGTATTGATTTACAGAGAAAAAAAAAAAGGTAAAATTATCACATAAGTCCTCCATCTCATTTCCTTGTTGGTTTCTTTAACTCCCAAACAAGAGGAAGACTTTCCCTCCTTTCTCCCTTCCCTTCCTTCCCTTCCCTTCTCCTCCCCTCAGAACTCGCAAACAAAGCCTAAGAGATCCAAAAACCCGGAAACAAGACAACTACAATGAGATCAATTAAGGAATGTATATCTCCATAATATTACCCGCTAATAAATGACTAAATTGAGTCAGACAATACTTATAGTAACAAATATAAACATCCAAGGAACAACCAAAATTGGTTAAAGCATCTAAACATTAATTAGCTTCTTGATAAGAGTGTCGTGCAACCTCTCAATCCAACTCCAAAAGAAGAATATTTACAACAAAGCTCTATCCGTAGTATTTCCATCCTTATTTCTGTTACATAAAGGGGATGCTAACAAATACCCTTAAGGCATCCATTAAAGTGTTGAAAAAGTTATATAATTATTGTATTGACAAAATAAACAACTTTTATTTACAAGACAAAATTTCTTTTAATAAAATCCTTAAATGATACACTTATTTGTTACCAAACCTTAAGAATGTTACCGACCATTAAAGAATCCACATTTACCTTGGCAACTTGGAACCCCAATCTTCTAGCATACTTCAACCATTCATAAACTCTCTAAAGCTCATCCATATACGTGCTACACGACCCAATAGTTTTAGTAAAGCCACCAAACCACTCTTCACCAATCGTCCGGATGATATTACCACAACCACCTATCCCATTCTCCGTGAAGGATCCATCAATATTCACTCGATTGAGTTAAGGGATTAAAAGAATTAAAATATTAAAACATTAGGGTTGAAACTCTGACAAAAAAGAAAATACTAACATAGAAATTAACACATTGACATTTGTCATTAAGAAAAACAAGTCGTCTTATAGGGCTAAGGGAACATTGCTTTTATATTAGATGAGTAATCATTATCACACTCATACTCATTAACATTTGTAAAAAGAAAATGTTAACAAGTGTCCCTAAGACAATAGTTAATAATACAGAATAGTAAAAACATCTTAAAACTTAAGTAGTCAAACTTTTAAAAGTGTTAAATATACGATTTTCAATACAATTTTGTTTGATTTATTTAACTAGTACTCTAAAAACACTAGTTAGCATGACCATTGGTAAAAAGAAAAAAAAAACTAATACAACGGCAAGGTACAAAGTATTGAATCAATGAGAGTAAACCATTCCTCCTTGGAAAGGGAAAGCGCCCCTTCCATATTGGCAACCTGCTCCTCAAGATACTACTACCAGCCGCCAAGTATGTCCTATGGGTGGCCCCAAATGGGAAATATTGTCGCAAGAATATACCAATGGTGCTTAGGTACACATTTTTTTAATTAATAAAAGAAGTATCTCATTTTACGTGTCTAAACGCTGTACATTTGATCTTATTATTATACAATGATAGTTTTTCATCTTATATCCCTTTAAGAACCCATATGCCACCAAATCATTATAAAACCGATTAACCCTATATTTAAAAGGTAAATTTTTATTTTATTTTAAATTTTATTGGAAATAAAGATCCGACGAGACGAAGTATATGATCTCCATCTTCATCAACATAGTGAATTTGAGGTGATTTTTCTCTCCATCCCTGACTCTATGGAGGAAAAAACCCAAATTCGAGACCCGAAGAGGGCATTCCACATTGAGATCTTAGGTATGAGGATGATTGGAAATTGTTATCCCTATTATTCCAGGGTGAGTAAACTACACATATCACTCACCTTGAGAGGAACTTCATATTTGCAATTTAATAAATTATTTTGACGTCCCTAACTTTTTTAAAGTAAAAAATAAAATAAAAATCACCCCATCCTTCTCTCACTCTCCTCTCTCTTTCACCATCATTAATAGGTGTAGCTTAGTCACCATTATTAATCAATGATTTCTTTTTAGAAAATAATGCGAATCCAAAGTTTATTCCAATATCATGAGAATAAAAAAATTGCAAAATGAAAGTGGCATGATAATGAAAGGAAAAAGAAGAAAGAAGTTGGTAAGTGGAAAGAGGAACCTCGTGTGGGGTGTTAATTTGAGACAGATGCAAAGGTTGAACTTATTTTGCGGTCTTAAATTCAACTTCAACATTCAAACACATCTAGAATCTATATTTGCCCATTGTTTTTTACTTTCTCATTTCTTTAATATTAAATATTCAAACAACACCTTTATAAATCTTCAAAACTCAAACACCTCTTCTTACTTGTCTTCTCTACTTTCCAAACATCACACATAACAAAACAAACTATTCTTTTTCTTCTCTCATCTCAAAAGCCACTAACATGTCTTCTTTCAAGAGCAAATATGAAGGTTAATATTCATTTCTTTTCATTTTATAAGATTAGTTTACCTTTGTTTGTTGATCATTCATGTTACACCATAGCTTCATTTAGGTATCGGTTTCTAAAATAATATTTTTATTTTTCTCATACGTTGCATGCTGTTTTATACTCTCATGATCCTAGATGAATAGAGAAGAGTGTGTGGATGTGATCTAGATCTTTGTTTAACAATTCTCTTCGTAATTGTGTGTTTTGATTGCAGAACTAGTTGAATATTTTGGTTCTCAAGTAAAATATGTACTATTGTGGTTAGGTTTAGCCTGCAAACTCTTATATTGCGGTAAATGAACAAGATCATTCTTCTAAAAGTACTATAAAAGAGGAAAAAGGACAAACTCTAATTTAAAGGAGAGAAATGATATTTTGACATCGAAATTTTGATGTCAAATGGGGTGTCTTCTGATTTTTATGTGTATTTTTGAAATGTGTGTAAGTTGTAAAATATAAAAAGTAAAAGTAAGATAGAGATAAACAAGTGTCACATACATGTGTATATTTTGATGTTCAAATAACATAATTCATTTTAAGCAAGATTCCGGTCTTGCTTGGGATTGGTTACACCACTAGCTGATAGAATGTGGTTTTGTTAGCAACTAGCAGTTAGTGCATGTTTGAATTGACATTTTGTTTGACAAAATTACGGTCGAATGTGGTTTTGCTGAAATTCTAAATTGTAATTTTTGCCAATATTACCGTGGTAAATAGTGATTCTGCCATAATCACCGTCAATTCAAACATACAATAATTTTGTGGCGGAAGAAATAAGGTTTGATTTCCATAAGTCTAAAAGGTTTAAGTGTGACTAAGCCACATGAAAATTTAATCTGATAGTAGATTGCAAACTGTGGCGATACTTAAGGTCTCGCCAAAGAGTCAAATATCTTAATTACGATGTCTAAAAAAACACGACAAAAAGCAATATAGTACATGACTTAGATATCCTATCTGCAAAGTAACTCGTACTGATAATCCGTGCAACAAACGGAGAGTAACTAGTACTGAAAAGCTTAACTCAATTGTGGAAAAAAGTTAAAGTCAATTTTCTCTTCTTTGTGAATCAAAATGAGTGCTAGGTGATGTTAATTTTGTCCTTACTTCTTGTGGTGTGCTGATATTGAAATATTCAAAATTTATCTATTCTATTTGTTTAAGTTTCTAAAGAACTTAACATGAATTGCAGATGAACTCATTGCCAATGCTGCTTACATTGGCTCTCCTGGAAAGGGTATCCTTGCTGCTGATGAATCTACTGGCACAATCGGCAAGCGATTTGCCAGCATCAATGTGGAGAATGTTGAAGCAAACAGACGTACTCTTCGCGAACTCTTGTTCACTGCCCCTGGTTGTTTAGACTGCCTAAGTGGTGTTATCTTGTTCGAAGAAACACTATACCAAAAAACCGCTGCAGGTACTATAGATTATTATTGTTCATAACATTTCAAAGATACATTGCAATCAAGCAAGTGCTAGCACTTCAGTTCAATGTTTATTTTGCATTAGGCAGGACTACCTTCCTGCTTTTAGATTTCAATGATTTTTTATCTTTCATAGGTATTGGCTTGAAAACCTTTTTGGATTTACTTATTTAAATTAATCTACTCAAATAAACACTTACGAGACTATTTGGGAGAGCTTAAAGAATCAACATCCTTAAACTGTTTTTAAGTTTATTTCCATATTTCTCCAGGATAGCATATCAAAACAGTTTAAAGCTTATATGAAAACAATTTTACTTTATTTCATTTTTTGTTATAGAAATAGATGTTTACTTAAGAACTTATATGATAAGCGCTTAATTAAACTGTTTATACAAACATGACCTTAGTCCCTCCATGTCTTTTCTTTCTAATTTTTAATAAATTCTTTCGTTCGGTAGATGAACATTCTTCGTGCTGTAGATGATTGATGAGGTCCGAGGTGTCAACTTAATTGGAATGTTTTTCTTTCCCCTGATGCATTTGCATCTCAATTTTAAATACAAAAATACTCACTTTTACAATTGATGTTATTTATGACCTCTAACTTATTTCTCAACTGTGTATAGGAGTACCCTTTGTGGATGTGTTGAAGAAAGCTGGAGTTCTTCCTGGTATCAAGGTTGACAAGGGAACCGTTGAACTTGCCGGCACAAACGGAGAAACCACAACTCAAGGTTTGGATGACCTTGGTCAGAGGTGCAAGAAGTACTATGAAGCCGGTGCAAGGTTCGCTAAATGGCGTGCCGTGCTAAAGATCGGTCCAAATGAACCATCTCCCTTGTCAATCCATGAAAACGCCTACGGTTTAGCTCGTTACGCCGTCATATGTCAAGAGAATGGTTTGGTTCCAATTGTAGAGCCTGAGATTCTAGTGGATGGATCCCACGACATTGCAAAATGTGCTGATGTAACCGAACGCGTTCTTGCAGCATGTTACAAGGCTCTAAGTGACCATCATGTTCTTCTTGAAGGTACTCTTTTGAAGCCTAATATGGTTACACCAGGATCAGATTCTCCAAAAGTTGCTCCTGAGGTTATAGCCCAACACACCGTCCGAGCATTGTTGCGAACCATTCCTGCTGCGGTTCCTGCTATAGTTTTCTTGTCTGGTGGACAAAGTGAAGAGGAAGCAACTATTAACCTTAATGCAATGAACAAACTTAAGGGAAAGAAGCCTTGGACTCTTACATTCTCTTATGGAAGGGCACTTCAGCAAAGTACTCTTAAGGCATGGGGTGGAAAAGATGAAAACATTCCTAAAGCTCAAGCTGCATTACTTGTTAGGTGTAAAGCAAATTCAGAAGCAACTCTTGGAACTTATCAAGGTAATGCTAACCTTGGTGATGGTGCTTCAGAGTCTCTTCATGTTAAGGACTACAAATACTAATATGTTAAGAGGGTTGTGAGGCTCTGATTGAACTTGTTTTGGAGTTGTATGCATCATGGTTATGGTGCTATTTTGTAGGGTTACAATAGTGTTTGTTTTTGTTTAGGTTGGTTGTGGTAAAGTATGAATAATGGCTTCAAGCTGAACTGGCTTGATTGGCATTTATTTTTCAACATGGTTATGTTATGTGTACACTTTTTCAATCACACATTATTCACACTACTTTTTCATGTGTAATAAAAAAAGATAAATATGCTTCTTAATACCAAAAGTGTGTGTAACAAAAAAGTGTAAAGCAGAAAGTGGTGTGTAAGAAGCATTTCTATGTAATTTTTCCCCTTTGAATTCAGTTTTATTAGGCCTTTTCTCCACTTGTTTTTCCATCATTCCATGTACCGAAAGTGCTCTGTTTTTTCTTATGATTCTGTTTCGGTACTTAAGTGCCGATGGAGGTTTTTTTTTTTCATCAGCAGGTAAATGCCGCCGGTTCTTTACATCAATAGTTAACTGTCACGGGGGCATTTGCGTTTTTTACTAGTATTTTCCTGCTTTATAACATGCGTATAAAGCAATTTTCTGTTTGTATAGCATGGTCGCACATTTTAAAATTAGTAATGAATAACCATGGGAACCATTTCGCGTCAAGGATGAAATGCAGAACTTGTTGATTTTCTAACATTGAATTGTAAATAGTTTAGACAGAGTAATGCTTATTTTCTTCAAACTTGCTGAACCAAAATTTAGACATTTTTTATATAATAAAAACAAAAATGCTATTGGGAGAGGGGATGGATAACTCACTTAGTTGAGCCAAGGGTTTAATCAATTTCTATTACACCAAATTTAAATTGTGTCATTAATCAATTTTACGACTTCGTTAACAATTTTTTTTTTTGAGGAATAATAAAAATAGGGTCTATAAATATTCAAAATTTTGTTTTTAATCTCTACAAAATAAAATCACACTTTTTTAGTCCCTATAAAATTTTTCATCAACATTTTTAGTCCAATAAAAAATTTTCATCAGCCTTTTTAGTCACTGTAAAAAATTTCCATCAACACTTTTGGTCCCTAAAATGCTTAAGGAAAATGGCACCGGGATTAAAAAGTGTGATTTTATTTAATAGGGACTAAAAACAAAACTGTAAATATTTACAGGGACTAAAAACTTAATTAACCCATAAAAATATAAATTGTTAACCACTTTTTTAACATGAATTTCATTAATCGCCTTGACTATTTCATTAATCACTAAAATGCAAGTCATTGATTAATTATTTTACATATTTGATTTTTTTGGCTGACGTTCATATATTTAAGTAAAATAAATGGTTAATACCTTGCAATTTTTTTATAGGTAATGAATTAGTCAAAGTAGTTAACGAAATTCACGTTTGAAAATTGGTAATATTGTACGTTTTTATAGTTCAGGATTATGCAGTTGGGTAGTGACTGTTTTGTATAAGTGTGAGTTTGAAATCTCAGATAATTTAAAAAAATGAAAGTTGAATACTATATAAATGAGATGACTCGTAAACTCTTTGTCTTAAGGTATTGGATAAAAATAAGGTTTCTCTCTCGCTTATGTGGTTGTTCTTGCCTAACATGGATGGTTTTCCAAACTCCCGACCAACAATGAGGCGCCTCAAATTTGATGTAAAAAAACTCTCCTGGTGAACAGGTGAAGGTGTACCATATTATAATAGAAACATGGAACTAACTATTGGTAATCAAAATTTTGATCTCAAATACAACATTCTGAATTTTTTCCTGTATTTGAATTTTGTAAGTTCTAGAAGATAAAAAATAAGAGATAAAATTCAATAAATATAAGTTTGATTAACATATCTGTATCCAAATTGTTCAAATAACATTTATGCAATTAAAACGCACGCTCTGTACTGTTACCTGAATTTGAGATAAACCTTATACGAATCGGGGGGACATGGAGTGATGCTAATTGTATAGGAAACACACTGTCAAGTCAACAGAACCCTGCAAAGTTGTATATAGTTATGCACAAATACATAAGTGAGATGGTGAGAGTTGTGCACTAAACACATTAAATACGTTTTGTATGATACAGATGATAGGAATTTCATTTAATTTTTATAAAGTGAGGGAATAAGAAAGCAAATAGGATAAAATTTAAAGTTATAACTGTTGATCGGAAAATCAATGATTAAAATGTTGTTAACTTCACCATTTGTTGTGTATATATTTGTCAATGTACTACAGTATGTATTATTCTATGTCGTCTGTATTTTAGAGGCAGACAAATCGACAAATCCCTGATTATATAGTGTAATCTGTTACTTGCAGGTCATGCTTTGAACTGTGGTGGGTGAACATAATTTTTTTTCAGTATAATAAGTTTGCACAAAAAAACAATACTAGTCATTTCATAAAGATTAATGTTATCAATTTTACACCCTCCGGTCACTATTATAAGCAAAATTTTGTATTTTAGATTCATTCATTAAATGATGTATGTGATAAAGACCATATACATCATTAATTAAATGAATCTAAAATGCAAAATTTTGCTTATAATAATGACCGAAGAATGTATCTTTTAAGATTAAATTTAAAGGAAATGTTAACGAGTGTCTCTAAAATACTATTTAAACTTTAAAGATCTTAAATTTGCAATTTTTATGAAAATGTATGTATTTGATGTATTAAAAATTGAAGTGTTTAACTTTTTTTAATAATCCTTAAAAAATCTCTTGAAGACCGTCCTTAACAATGCCCTAAATTTAATGACATGAACCAATGAAGCTTTGGTCTAATAGACAGAACTTGATTCCCCGGCGACTCGATGCTTGAATTCCGAGTAAGAAAGCTGAGATAAATATCTGCATTTAATGTCTGGAAAAAGTTACTCCCTCCGATCACATTTATAAGTAAAAAACAACTTTTTAAGTACATCAAATAATTAATGTATTTAACCTATAAATGTAACCGGATACATTAATTATTCAATGTATCTAAAAAGTCATATTTTGCTTATAAACTAGTGTGTATACCCGCACGGGGAAAATTGTTTTTGAATGCAATTAAAAGTAAATTACTTAATGCTCCCTATCTAGAATTTATTTAAATATCACATAAATGAGTATACTATACCTCAACTTTCACACATATGTTGTAAACATATCACTAAAATAGCACAATCAACTTTCATTTAGACTCTTTTTTGTCCGCATCAAAGTTAGCTAGGAAATAGCAAGCACAAATGTACTTTTAATACAAACAATTAATGTAGACAGAAAAATCAATTGTAGTTTTATACCAATAGATAGCCAAATCCTATCCTATAAACATACTCCATTTTAAGCAAACAAACTATGAACATAAAGTATCTATTTTGAAAAATGCAGAAAAAAGTTATATTTTAGAAGCATTCATCGTCAAATATATATTATAGAGTAATGGTAACAACACTCTCTTTTAAACACTCTCTTTAATTCTCACTCTTTCAAACTTTAATACAACAGGCTTCGTTTAACTAACACATTTAAGCTTCTTTGCCATTTGTTTTAGTCTTTGCTTTCTTCACAATGTAGACCCTTCAAGAACATCAACTACTCCGTGGATAACTCTTTAAAGAGGTACTAATATGTTTCTTTTCCAGAACTTACGTAAAAACTTCACGACAATGCCAAGAGAGTTGAATAGTCGGCATAAATAAAAAAATGAAACCAATTACTATGAGGAAAGAAATGCAGCGAAATCAAACACATATGCAGTTCAAAGAAGGCCAGCACAAATTCTGAATACACAGAAAATCTAAATACCCAACCAAAAATAAGACGAAAGAAGGATAATTGATAGTACACGAAATCGTCCAAATATGAAAATTAGTAGTTTTAAGATTCATTCAAATCATCCAAATATGAAATCGGAAATTGCCTATTTTATGATGCAAGATCATCCTCTACTACAAATCTTTCTCACTTAAACAACTCATAAAGATTAGCTCATTTTAATAAAGTTGTGAAATCAAGTAACATACACTAACCTGATTAAACAATAATTCTACGAAACAAAAAATGGAAATGGGAAGATATAAAAGGAGCCACCTCCAAAGAATTATCACTAAAACTGACAAAGTAGGGAAAACATGTATACCTACATAAAATTATAAAAACCTAGTTTTTTTAGACATGATCAAGGATTATTAAATATATATCAATCAACTAATGAAAAGAAAAAAATAAAAATAAATTGGAAAAACAAAGAACAAATTAAGTCCAAAAATAAAACTTGTCTTAGATCTATTTGTAAATGACAATAGAAAAGAACCGTACGTAGAGCCTCACTTTGGTATAATATTTTTTTTAGGGTCTTGCTAACCAGTACACTCAGAGCAATGGTTAAGGAAAGTAAAAATAATAGTTTTATATTGGAAACTACAATTTTCAAACTTTTAAAAAGTTAAATCCATCACTTTTTACCACTTCCCAACACAATATTTCTATTATTGTTCTCTTAACCAATGCCCTAAGAGCAATGTTTAGCATTTCCCTTTTTTTTAATAAACAAAATGATAATATTCACTTATGAACCCACACATATGAGTGGAAGAGTCGGTATTTGAATCTCGATCACAAATCTGACCTATTAATTTAAATATTATTACCAATTGAGTTAAGATGTATAGATCACTATCAAGGGTGTAGCCCTTCATAAATAAATATAATATTCTTAAATTAGTTGATATGTATTTATATCCAGGTACCCTAAATAATAAATATTAAGTTACCGCAATAAAGTTTAGTTGTCGAAAATTAGCATAAATAAAAAAGGAAAAAATTACTACATGATTGATAGATTTATCTGTAATGGTTTGGTATTTCCGGTCGCAATAACAACTATAGAGAAAACTTTTTTAACAATTAAAATTGATAAATGATATTTGAACATTCATTTTGTAACAATTTTTGAACAGTCTTCTCTCTAATACTCACATTATGATCTTATTCTATCTCTTCTTTTGAACATCTATTTTGAGAGATTAATGTTTTTGACCAATAAGAATAGAGACAAAAATAATGTTGTCACAAAAGTTGTACAAATATCACTACTCATTAAAATTATCTCAACAATAGTCATAAACATAATAAATGAACAATGAGTTTCTTGCAAATAATCTACTAATTGTTTACATTGAAGAAGGCATTATCATTCTATTTTGTAAATAGTCAATTATGGATAAAATTGACTTCTTGAAACGCATTTTGTCCGATTTTTTTAAATAGTTAGTGTCATTTATTATTTGTTGCTACTCTAAGTTAGTTTTTATGTATCGGCTAATTTTCAGATTATTTTGTTTTTAGTCTCTACAATACTTGTGATTTTTAAGTTAATTTTCTAAGATTTTGTTTAATTTTAGTCATTAATTTTTGTTATAGAGATTAAATCCAAGACTAAAAACACTTTTTTTTTTTGTAAAATTTTAAAAAATCGAGGCAAAAATTGAATAAATTTTGTTAAAGGGCTAAACTTAAAAAATTATAATTTATAAGACTAAAAAAATATTTTATCCTTAAATTTAATATGTTGGTTTTAAAATATTTTATTTTTTATTTATAGTTGGTCCCTGCGTAAATTTTTGGCTAACTTCGCCGCTGACCACTATAGTTTTTTTTTAGGGATAATTTATGGACCACTATAGTTATTATAAAAGAAAACCAACTTGAAATGAAACGAACATTACCTTTTTTTTAGGGATAATTTAGGCAATGAACTTTATTTTATTTACTGGACTAACTTTGTTTACTTATGATCCTTTTTTTTGGTCGAATCTATGATCCCATTAAATGATGAAATGAAACGAACATTACCTTTTCATGATTGAAAATCATTGTGCGGTTGGGGTCTAAACCAAGCCTAATGAAGAAAAAGCAGATTTTCTCAAAATTTAGGGTCCAAAATTGTAAAACTTTGACCGGTAGGCTCAAGGAAAGCCATATTGCTGCTTTTAGGTTTGACAAAAACTAATGTTTTGTTTAGTTTGTCTTTCGGAGTTCAATTACTCTGTTCGGATTATATAATCCCAAAAAAATTGTTAGATATTTCTGGCTTCTATAATTCCAAAAAGCATGTCATATTTGATATCAAATGTTTTTCATGACTGCCGTACAATCTCCTCCTAAATTCAGGGATTGTATGAGTTGTCAGCAGTAACCATGATATGATAAACACTCCTAACTAAAACAATAGAAGGAACAAGTAAGAAATGATGAGAAATGAAGAATGGATGAAATTGTTGAAGCATGCAAGGCTATTTATAGTCATAAATTTATCCTCTTTTGTAACTACAATCAAAAGAAATGTTTACAATGCATAAACCGACCAAAAATGTATTAAACACACCACAAACTGTCCAAACCTTGGGTGAAACGCCACCGTACACACAGTCTGGGAGGTTTAAGATTATATAATCCGAAACTCTCATAACATTTTCGAATTGAATAATCCAAACAACCCTAGATTGCGTTTAAGTTTGATTTTTGGAGAGTTTTTATGGTGAATGACATTGGGAAAAGGAAAGGTATGAAACATAATCCAACAACGTAAAACAATATAATGACAAAAGTGATGAAATTTATGGGAAGGTGTTGGAAGATGTGCTTTTGTCCTTGATCCGGATTGTTAGAACAAAATGTATTTAACATTACCCTTTAAGTTTTGATGATAACAAGGTATTAAAAATGTCAATTGGATATGCTAATATTTGTTCAAGTGTGCAGGACCATAGACAAAAATTTGAGTGTCTTTATATCAAGCATAGGTTCTGGAAGAACAAATGAGAGCAATGGAATTTACAAAAGAAGCTTGTGTTGCAAGAAATCATTTGAAGAAAAGAGCGTCTGAAGATCATCACAAGCTAAAATCATCAGAAGCTGTCTACCAGAAGCTGATGTCATCAAAAGTTGAAGATCATCAGAAGCTGAAGAATGGAAGCTTTAGAGTAGTTAAAAGTTGTTATTCTTATGCATATGATTGCTGAAGGAATGGAAACCTGGAGCAACGGCTAATTCAGAGGAATTTGAAGGCATTGGATGTTTATTCACTGAAGAGCGCTGGAAAAGGACAATAGTACAATTGTACAACCACTACTCCACTCTCCATGTCTACTATAGTACAAGAATACAATTGCACCTACGCTGGTTATGCTCTATACATGGAATGGATTTGAAATTGTTCCTTCATAGGACAATAACCAAATCAAGCAACAGATCATTGATGATTTGATAAAGCTTCCCAATGACTCTTTTGATGTGCTGCCAATTTCCAACGTATCTCTCACACCTCTATATAAAGGAGTGAAGACCTGAAGATTGGCAAGACTCTTATAACAATTTTACAATAGCCAAACCTCTACTTGAGCATAGGAAACCTCTTGCTTTTTTTCTTGAGTAGTTTGAAGTCTCTTGCTTTTGTGCTTGAACAATTGTAATCAGATATTGATTTTAGTGAACTCTCCTTGGAAGTGCAACGGGGAATGGACTACTTTCGGATTGTGGAAGGAACCACTATAAATTGCTTTGTGTCTTCTCTGTCTCTCTCTCTCTCTGTGTGTGTCTCTCTCTCTCTCTCTGTACTTATCCGCTGCATATAGACTCTGAACATTACATCAGAAGCTGAACTATATCAGGTTCTGACCAGTGATTTCAGTTTTAGGAGAAGAAAAAGCTAACACAATTCAACCCCGTGTTTTTCTCACCTTCAATTGGTATCAGAGCCTTGGTTGTGTTATCGTTGCACTTAACAGTGTAACATAAAAGATCTGATAACATAAAAGATCTGAGAAAAACATGAAAAGTGCTGAAGGTTCTACTCCTGGAAACAATGTTGTTCATTATGATTATGGTACTTCTGATGTAAAGAAGTCTGACTCCAGCAAAGCTTCAAAGTTTAGTGGAGATCCTGAAGATTTCTCTTGGTGGAAAACCAAAATGTATAGTCACATTATGGGTTTAGATGATGAACTCTAGGATGTTCTTGAGGATGGTGTTGGTGATTTGGCCCTTGATGAAGAAGGAGCTGTTATTGATAGAAAGAAACACACTTTGCTCAAAAGAAGTTGTATAAGAAACATCACAAGATGAGAGGAATTCTTGTTGCTGCTTTACCTCGCACTGAGTATCTGAAGATGAGTGACAAATCTACTGCTAAAGCAATGTTTGCTTCATTATGTGCAAACTATGAAGGGAACAAGAAAGTCGGAGAAGCAAAAGCTACTATACTTGTTCCTCCACTTCCAAAGATTCCAACATGTCACTAAAAAGATAGATCGCCATTCCTCCTCGTGTGCTCCGTGCTTCTCATGGGTGAGGTTATTGAAGATCCAGACCCTGCAATTCAAGGAAAAGAAATTAGTAATATGATTTGATGCCACTAACCTGATCCAAACCTAGGTTGCGTAAACATAGCCACGCAAAACAATGGATGACTGTTTCGTCTCCATTATCACAAATAGGGCAAATGGGCGAAACTCCAATTCCCCATCTACTTCGCCGCTTGTTTGTTAAGAGGTGTTCATGCTCCACTATCCACATGAAGGTATGGATTGTAAGAGGACCTTTCCAATCCCACCAATATGATGATAATTTCCTCATTGAAGATCGTACACACTCTAGATTGTGAAATGGCAAATGTTAGTGCCTTTCCATCCAATAGTGTCAGGACCATCAACGTCCATGGGTGTTGGAAGGGCGAAAACCTGATTAGCCTTGTGTAGAGGAAGATGGGAATTTAGAAAGTCAATATTCCACGACCCATCAACCGTCGAAACACCTTTCACACTGAGAGTTGTGTCAATTAACTGATTATTAGCATTCGATAAAAGAGATGAACCTCAAGGAGACCATTTGTCCAACCAGAAATTTATATCATTCCCATATCCAAGATGCCACACAATGTGGTGCTGGAACTGCTCCCAAATTCCAGCAAGGGTTTTCCATAAAGGCGAGTCATAAGGCAGAGAACTAATAACACTCCGAAGATCATTGCCTCTTCCATACTTACTATAAAGGACCTTACACCATAGGTCTTTAGGTCTATTTATCATGTTCCAAAGTATTATCATGAGGAATACCTCATTCATTTGATGTGGGCTCCTTATCCCAAGCCTTCCATCCTTCTTGGGCAAGCAACAAACATCCCAACCAATCAGACGAGGTTTACGTCTTTGGTCTCTATCTCTCCACAAGAAACCTCTCTGAATTTTCTCGATCTCATCGCAAAGAGTCTTAGGGATCTTAGCATATTGCATATGATAATAAGGTATAGAGCTCAACACAAATTTTGTTAGAGTAAGTCTACCAGCGAAACTCAAGCATTGATGCTTTCACCCGTTCAACCTATTTTGAATCTTAGTAATTGTATGGTTAAATTTCCCTTTTGTTGTTCTACCAGTAGCAATATTTCCCCCAGGTACTTTCCAAGACTATCAACTTGTGTGAAATTCGTATGCTGCAAGATGTCATCTCTAAGCTGTTAGTCCACATTTTTGGAGAAAAATATTTGAGTCTTCTGAATGTTAAACTTTTGGTCGATGTCTCGCAAAACTGGTCAAGGCAATGCATCACACAATGAGCTTGTTCAATTGAAGCCTCTGCAAAAAGAAGAAGATCATTAGCAAAATGAAGGTAAGAAATTTGTGGGCCAAACTTACCTGCACGTATAAGCTTCCAGTAGTTAGCCTTTACCTGATCAGCAATAATATGAGAGAGTATTTCCATACAAATCACAAAGAGGTAAGGGGACAACGGGCCTCCTTGACGAATGCCTCTCGATGGAGAGAAATCATCAGTTTTTTCCCCATTCCATAAAATTTTAAATGAGGGAGAGGTGATGCAATGGTGAATTATATTAATAAGTTTATAAGGAAACTTACACTCTGTCATACAATTCTCAATAAAGTTCCAATTAAGATGATCATAAGCTTTTACAAGATCAATTTTGACATACATGAACATTTACCTTTACTCTTAGCCATGGAGTGTGCCATCTCCTAAGCCACAATGATGTTGTGGTGGATGGTACGTCCTGGAATAAAGTTGTATTGATAAGGGGAAATGATACCGTCCAACAAAGGCTTAATTATATCAACATGAACTTAGTAATAATTTTGTAAGTCACATTACACAAAAAGCAATTGGACGGAATTGGGAGACAAACTCCGACTTATCAACTTTGGGGATCATCACAATCAGAGTATTATTCATAAAAGATATAAGAGTAGGGTTAGACCAAATCTGCTACCGTATCCCAACATTGCTGGAAAAACAAAACTGGATAACCATCTTCTCCAGGCGCCTTATGTGGACCCATCTAAAAAAGGGTGCGCTTGCACTCAACAAAACTGACAGGAGCACTCAATCTATTATGTTTCTCCTCAAGATTCTTAGGATAAGTGGCCCAAGAAATCACTAGATCCCGAATAGGTTGCTCCTCTTTATATAAGTTAATGTAGAAATTTCGCACCATGGCTTTGAGAGTCTCGACTTCTTCAATCTAATCCCCTACCTCATTGCGCAAGGAAAGAATTGTGTTCCTTCTTCTTCTAATAATGTTTTTTGAGTGATAATATTTAGTATTACGTCACCATTGGAAATCCACTTGCCTCTTGATTTTTGAAACCGTAGACATTCTTCCTAGTATAAAGTTATGGCCAATTGCTCTTGAAGCTCTTTTTCAAGTGAATCCAGAAAAGAATTATAACCATAACTTGAGCTATTATGAATACCATTCAATCGAGCAAGCAACTCCTTCTTTCTTTTGAAGATATTTCCGGACGTATCCTTATTCCAATCCTTTAGAAGGGGAATAATTAACCTATTCTAATTAGTATTAACTATTAAGTAATCACATTTAAATTGGGTAGTTGTATACTATTACTATTATGGAATCTATATAACACAAAAATATTACATCAATTCTAAATATTAAAATTTAAAACTTAACAATAAACATACTTTCATTAGATAACAAGAACCAACGCTAAGGAAGAGTTTGACTAGTATGGAACTTTTTCCATCCAAGTATCTAAATTAAGGGTTCTCTTAACAACATAAACAAACTTATTAAACATAATGAAACCAATACACCTAAAGTGGGCCTAAACTCATTCAATGCATTCAACATTAAATTAAAATAAAAAAACATCTTTGAAAAGAATGAACACTTATAGATCAGTTATGGGTTTGAAAAAAGGAATTCTTTATAGGTAACTGCATGGTATGTATTGATAAAAAAAAAAACATGTCATGAGATTGTCTGCTTGAAAGAAAAAAAACTACAAAAAATATCTAGCAATTGAATAATAATAATAATGAATATCAAAATGAATGTATAATATAAAGACAGTAGCAATAGACACATACACACACAACCAATAACTTGCATAGGTTGACTTCACTATACTATCAACCTAAGCACCAACCATCCTCTTGTGAATTTTTAAAAATAATATCACGGAGTAATTCCCTTTTAAGATCATTGGACTGCAAATAAAAAGAAATATATTGAAATAGTCGGTATAAGAATATTTAGCTTCTCAACAAGGATTTAAAACACAAAAGTAATAATTCACCTATATAAGAATCTAATTTACATATTGAAGATACTTCATGTCAACAGTAATAAAGACAATACAAACAACTATTACTTACGAAAATTATATGAGAATTTTCTTTCTCAAAAGCATGTGTACAAGTAGTTGCCAAACATAGCAAATGGTAATTTTCAAGTATACTTTACAATTGTGAAATTCAATAGTCAGTTTTCATTAATAGAAGTGCAATCAGTTTTATTAACATCAATATATAACTTTGATATGAGTTTGCAATCAGTTTTTTGGTGACACCAAAAATATTCAACATGACTCATTCGAAGATCCAAACCAAATTTACGATGGAAAAATGTTGTTGACACATCGTATAAGGCTGAAAAACACCAATAAAAGACGACAATGCCCCCCGGTAGTTAACTGCCGAGGAAAAGAACAGCGGCAGTTAACTATCGAAGTTTTCCTCAGCAGTTAACTGCCTCCGTTTCCATCGGCAGTTAACTGCCGATGCGTCCTGAACATATGCAGAAACAGAAGCACAAACATATCAGTTTCAAAACTTCTCCAAACTTCTCCAATTCTCTCTAATTCTCACCAAATACATTTTCACGATTTGCAAGCCAATCAACCTCACATTATCACAAGCAAGTTGCATTAATCATTGTAATCATAATGTTACATTGTTTAGGTTAAGTTTTTTAAAAAATTTGACTAGTTTTTATGTGTTTAGGGTTTATGAATGAATTGACAATTTGAACATTGCATGTGTAGTTTATGTATTGATAAATGAATGTAGTTATTGCCTATGTTGTTTAAATGATGTTTAATAATAATGTGGTTTTGAATGGTGCCAAATGAACACAATTTGAATATGTTTGATACTTTGCACACAAAGTGTTTGATAAAATACCCCAATGACAATTATATTGATTATTTAGTTAGATTTGGTTATGGAAATGATGTTAATTGTAGTTGTAGTTTGATAAGTTGTATATTCATTATTGATTATTTAATTAGTTTAGGTTATGTGAATTATATTGAATGATGTTTAGGCTATGGTGGAAATTGATAGAAAATTGGAAAATGTACCAAAAACTATCGAAGTAGTAAAAATATTGTTCCCACAAGGACTGGTTTTAATCTCAATAATTCAATTACGCTGTAAAATAGGATGTATAAAAAGTTATTTATTTTTTCCACTAGGCAGTTGATTGCATAAAAGTAAAGACATAAAATAAAGATTGGTTTTAGGAATAAGAGGGATGAGTTTAGGTTTTTCGAGTCATCGATGTTCCCCTAATTGGTATACTGCACCTATTCTTATGAATGATTCACTAGTTCCACAATAGTTAACAAAATAGTCCTAATCAATCCCATGAGTTAGGACCCTCTTCTAGGATTACAGCCCCTAATTCCTTAGGTGGTCTAACAATCTTTTAAGGTTTAAGCACGTTAACCTAATATCACTAATAAAGGATTATCCATTCCTAGACTAACCATGTTTATTAGAACAATTCAATTAGGTCTAAGTCGAAAGCTAGGGTCAGTAGTCATTCGTTCTCACTAAATCATATTTATATTTGATCAGGATATAAAAAGCATTAAGAACAATTGAATTGAATAAAAACTAGATTGTTATTCACAATAAATAGAGTTTCACATCAACATGTTTCAATTATGGTTACAAAGAATCATCTCAAACCTAACCTCTAATGAATTTACCTACTCATAATGGTGTTTACAAATAACATAATCATTAGAGGAATCAATACATACATGAACAGTTAAAAGGATGAAGAAATCGCCCTCCTAGCCGTCTTGTAGCCTCAAAATCGCACTTTGCTCTCTTCAAATCGTCACCACCGTCTTTGAAATAGACTCCAGCTTAAATAGGCACAGAAATTCGCCCAAAATCGTGTCACATTTTAAGTAAATTGTGACACGTTTTCCTCTGAATAACAAACACCTGAATTAGGGTTTCCTCAAATCGTGTCAAGTTTTTGCCACCGTGACACGTTTTCCTCAATGTCGAAAGCATGTTTTGGTCTTCTAAAATCGTGTCACGTTTTCTTTCTTTGTATTTTCTTAAGTTTTTCTGCTTTTCTTGCTGCATAAGTTGCTTTGTAAACTCCAAAATGTGATCAAATTACATAGAAAATTACGTAATGACGAGATGTCATCACAACCCCAAACTTGAACTATTCGTTGTCCTCAAGGAATTTACTTGCAAAATTGACAATCGACAGTAAAATAACAATTACCTGATCAAGTGATAGTACCCAAAAGTTCAACACCTTACTAGCTAAAGATGAGCTAGTTTGACTTGTTAGCAACCACCAATTCACAACTCCACGCAACAATATGAAAGGGTTCACACACAGTCGACATGCAATCTACATATTACCATACACTTGAAAAGTTTCTAAACATCAATCAAAATCCATGTCAATGCACACTTTGAGGTCTTTCAGGGTTATAACGGGGCTTAGGTGAAGGTGGGATAATATTTGGATAAGTAGGCTACACAAAATTATGAGTTAGGCACTCCTACAGAAGTTAAAGCACAAATTCAATCCATCATTCACCTTTGGAACAATAAAACTTGTAAAGGTACTAGAGAATATTTGTAACTTCTGGGACAATCGAGTTTAAAGTTACTCGAATTTTCAATGATTTGTCCCTTTTTCATTCTTTTCCTTTTTTTTTGATACACCATTTTTGTGTGTATTATTTTTCATTTTTCATGATAAAGTTCTTCATTTGTTCTCTAGTACCCCCACCCCAAACTTAGTTGGTTGCAAATTCCAATAGCAACCCCAAACTTATTATTTAGTAACACCCTACAATGCCTAACTTAGATATAACAAATGGGTTAAATTCTAAATGTCTCTAGGCTTCATTTGTAGTTTGTCACCGAACAAAAATGATCGAAACCTACCGGCTCAAATTGGCTTAAAAAGGATAAAATATAAAAATTAAAATCAGGGTAGGCTTCAAAAAGGCTCACAGGACCAAGCACTTTTGCCTCAGTGTGCTAATGACAAAGATCAATCGACAGTAGAGAAACAATGCAAGTTCTAGAAATGTAAAAGCATGGAACACTCTTTATAAGTAAATTGAAAAATAAAATTTGGCCATGAACCTTACAGTGTTAGATATCTGGGAGTTGTGACTACCTATCTTTAACTGCCGTACACTTCGCCTTTGAAATCACAAGTCACTCCTCCTTTTGAACTTTTGGAATACCACTTGAAAAAATATTTGTTACTAAACTGGAAAAAGTCAAGTAAACAAGCAAATTCATCAATAATAAACAAGTGCAAGAGCAGTTACAACGGGGAATAAAACCGAATTAAAATTCATCAAAGCAATAAAATTGTTCGAACATAAAAATTAAAGTACATCAAAAAGGATCTGAAACAAAAACAGAAAAATAAAATGAGTTGGACCATCAGTAGTCCACTCAATCCTCCATCTCATCCTCAGAAATTCATGTGCTAGGGTTCTGCTCTACATACGAGTCCTCCCCAAAATGATGCCTATACCTAGCACCACCAGCAGCAAAGTCGGCTCTGATCTTCTGTTCTCTATCCTGAGCTCGACCTCTGGTCACATCAAAGTACTGGTCCATCGTCTCCTTGGACCCATCAAATCTCTCAAAAGACCCAGTCATAGGCCTCCTGTTGAGGCAGACCGCCTCAGTGAACTCCTTCCCGAACCTAGACGGTTCCAATACTCCTGATCAGACACCTCATTCATCTAGTTTGCTTGGCCGAACATTTAGTCCAGTAGCATAGGATGACTAGGTGCAAAGGCACTCTGCTGACTGCTCCCATCTCTATGCATAGACTGAGACTAAGGCGGAGGTGGCTCTTGTTGATGTTGTTGTTGTTGTTGTGGTTGGTCCGCTGCTGCTGCCTCCTCAACCTGAATCTGATGGATGCGTTCGTGATAATCCTTCACAAACCCATCCATGTATGTGTCATTCATATGCTTCATCATAGGGGCACTCAGGTCATTAGCAAAGAGGTCGCAGTTGGCTTCCTCACAAAGCCAACAGATCATACTCAAGTGAGGCACAACCTTCTTCTTACTTGTAGCAAACATATAAATATTGTTGGTGATCAACTCACCAACATTGATGGGTGCCCTATCCAAAATAGCAGCAATAGTTAGGAGACGCGGTAAAGGAATCTCCGATGTGAATGTGGTGCCCTCCAAGGTTTGCACCACGAAAGATGCCCAAGCCTTAGCATAAGGCTTGAAGTCGGCCTTCAATAACATATGTGACCCTCCTTGCCACTTAGAACCCTCCACACACAGTTGTGCCAACAACTCTTCCCACTTATCATCACCCCAATTCTTGCACTCCTTCATCCTCTTCCTAACACCACACTCCTCATGCGGATCAATCTCTAGCAAAACATTAATCCTCTCAAGACTATAATCAATCTCCTTCCCCCTGACATAAGACACATACTTCCTACCCATGAACCTTGCATTCGCATAAAACTCCAATGCCAAAGTCTTGTTGGCTTGCTTGAAAACTATGCTATTCAGGGACTCCCACCCTCTCTCTGTAAACACTTGAAAGAACTCTGGGTTGGATATGAGTTTAGGGAAATCAAAGCCTCTCTCTTGGATCACCCTATAGTGTAACGCCCGTTTATTTTATTTTTGGTAGAGTTTAGAGTCCTATTTAATTGATTTATGTGATTATTTGATTTGTTTATTTAATTAAATGGTTTTATTAATAGTTAGTAAGAATAAGATAGGAATTAGAATATTTTAGAATTAAGGGGGTGGAGGTGTAATTAAGAGGAAACAAAGGAATTAGTGGGAATTAAT
>Ga0228710_1002978_pt1 | contig 26946 bp, 14 predicted proteins | sample MedpolnodulmetaG_FD_177995 | JGI IMG/M metagenome (GOLD analysis project Ga0228710, IMG submission 177995) | Root nodule microbial communities from Medicago polymorpha collected in Santa Monica, California, United States - pink nodules | ecosystem: Host-associated > Plants > Roots > Nodule... | reverse complement strand
GTCACTAAAATGGAGTCCAAAGGGTCAGTTTTGATTAAGCTTCTATTGCTTCTGCACGTATCAGTTCTATGTGCTTCACAATCACAGGATTTTGATTTCTTTTACTTTGTTCAACAGGTAATATAAATAAAATTTGAATGTATGTCATGATTTTAGTTGGTAAGAGATAAATCTCGTATGTTTTCTAAAGTGTACTTTCGAACGACATATTTTGTTCAGAAGTGTACGTTTAAACGGTGTGAAATTTGTGTCTATTCTGAATGTGTACATTTGAATTCATGTTGATTGCAGTGGCCAGGATCATATTGTGACTCACAAAAGAGTTGTTGTTACCCAACAACTGGAAAACCTGCTGCAGATTTTGGAATTCATGGTCTATGGCCTAATTACAAGGATGGCACTTACCCTTCTAACTGTGATCCCAGTAACTCTTTTGACCCATCCCAGGTATTTCATTCTACATCAATTAATTGAATTTTTCAAACATTCGTTTTGTTTGACGGATTTTTCAATCAATTTTTCTTTGTTGACTAAATTGATTGAAAAGAATACGTCTTTTGGATTCACAAAATCTCACATGTTTTATAAAGTGTCCTTTCAAACAACATTCTTTGTTCGAAAGTGTACTTTAAATGTTACAAAGATTGTGTTTCTCCTCAACATTTTGACTAAATTAATTGAAAAGATTATGTAATAAATTCAGTAAAAAAGTTCTTCTCAAAATTATTGACTAAGTTGATTGAAAAGAATAAATTGTAATAAATTTTTCCAATCCCCAAAATCTCACATGTTTCCTAAAGTGTACTTTTAAACAATTAACTTTTTTTGATTTATAGAATAATTTATTTATTTGGATAAAATATAGACCGAATAAATCAATTATTCAATAATTCTAAAAAATCAATTGTTTTTTATAAATAAGAAGAGAGTATTTTATTTGACTAATTTATGTATTTGGTATAAAATATAGATCGAATAAATCAATTATTCAATAAATCTAAAAAAATCAATTGTTTTTTATAAATAAGAAGAGAGTATTTTATTTGAAAGTGTACTTTTAAACATTAGAGGAAGTCAAAAATGTTTTCTGAAGTTTACTTCATAAAACTTGTATCAATGACGTTTGAAAAAAAATTAATTAGTTTTCTACCGGTGATTACACACATTAAGTGTTTTCGAGTAGAGATAATTTTGCATTTAAAATTAGTTATAATTTGAAATTTCAACTTAACTTTTATCTTCGGAATTATTTTTTAACCTTAAATAATTATATGTACAAGTCGAATTTATACAAATGTATCCGAACATAAATTATACAAAATTCAAAAATCAATTTTCACTAACATACAATTAAACAAACCAAACTAAACTTATTCTTTTAATGGTTAAAACAAGTCAAATGGAAGTGGAACTAGTGAACACGGTTTTGCAACCATAAATAGACCTTTTAATCATTGTATTGATTTACAAGTCACTATACAATTATAAAATGTGTTTGTCTATCGTCACAAAACAAACGTTTCCTTATCCATTTTAGCTTATACCCTTTCTCTGTCTTTATGAAAACTTTTCAACTTTATTCTAAACTTTTGACTTAAATATATTTTCTTGACATAACTTGTACGTAGAGAATTGACTAAATAAATATTAGATATTCTAAAAAGGGAAAACAGAATTTGTTTTTATCCTATAAAATATTCAGTTTCCATGATGATTAATTTAGCATAGTACCACTAATTTGTTTGTGTACATGATAACAGATATCTGATCTCAAAAGCAATTTACAACAAAACTGGCCCACACTAGCATGCCCAAGTGGTGATGGAATACAATTCTGGACACATGAATGGGAGAAACATGGTACTTGCTCAGAATCTGTTCTTAAGCAACATGATTATTTTGAAACAACTCTCAATTTGAGACAAAAATCCAACCTCCTCCAAGCTCTTACAAGTGCAGGTAAATATCTAAGATCCATGCATGTTACTTATATAATGTTCTCTAATTATAGAGTCTCAAAGATTTACCTTTCTTTCCCAAATGACGCGCTGGTCCATCCGCGAACAATAACGAGTTGTAATATGTTGGTATAATCTGCTTGCAATCTATTATTATTGATAACCTTATGTCGGAACTTATAAGTGTCAAGTAAAAAAAATTGGTGCTATGAATGTCACAAACCAACCCGTGGTCGATATGGTCCAACTTACGTAGAGCAAAACATACATGGACCAAAAGAAATTTATTTAGTTTTCATAGGTTTTGGTTTATTAGGCCGTATACAGGCTCTAATCCATTTTGTCAGCTCTAATCAAATAGAACGAACTCGATTTCATATATCCTTTTGTGTTAAGAAAGTGATATCTTTCGCATATTACTAAGAAAACATTGATTTTGTGACAGGAGTACAACCTGATGGAAATTCCTACAGCTTGAGCAGCATCAAAGGAGCTGTACAAAATGCAGTTGGGTTTGCTCCATTTATTGAATGCAATGTGGATTCATCTGGCAACAGTCAACTATACCAAGTTTACTTGTGTGTGGACACTTCTGGATCAAACTTCATTGACTGCCCTGTGTTCCCCCATGGCAAATGTGGATCTGAGATTGAGTTCCCATCTTTTTAAGTACAAGATTCAACTACAATAATATATCTTGAAGTTCATTTATGATATGTATCGAATTGTGGTGATATTTGAACTTGTGTTTTTCTTAATTGAATGCTTGCATATGTATAATTCTAGCCCAAAACATGTAATTCTTTCTTCTTCCAAGTTGGGACATAGTTAATTGCAGTTGAGAATCCATTGGAATATACAAAGGTTCGGGTTTGAACCCCAGATTTCTCGACTATTTATTTTAAGGATAAAATTTTAGACACTAAAATACACATTGCATTCAATGAATGAAGCGAACTGATGATATTAGGACATGCACTCATATATATTAGAATGTGTCAGAAGTGTATAAGAGCCTAAACTTAAATATGATAGACACATATTGAAGCTAAGTTGAAACAATCTCATTTTTATGCTTGTGACCAAGCAAGTGTATCTTTTCATCATACATGTCAAAATGATATATATCAAGGAATCATTTAATCAAAGTTATATTCATATGTTAACAAGATCATATTATACATAAAAACAAAAACAAGAATTAGGGGTGTTTGTTTTAGCTTTAAAAAAAAATAGATTTTATGTTAGAAATCTTTAGAGATTTTTTTTTTAGAAATTTTGAAAAAAATCTGAAGTTATTTGTGTTTGTTTACTATAAAAAAATACACTTTTTTAAAAAAACGATTTTTAACTAGTTCATGTCTTACATCCTTATGTTTGAAAAAAATAGATTTTGAGAAAAGTTAATCCTAATAGTTTTTCCAGTGCGTTTGTTTTAGCTTTTAAAAAAATAGATTATGTTTTAGAAAAATCTAGATATTTTTTTAGAGATTTTGAAAAAAATCTGAAGCTATTTGTGTTTGTTTACAATCTTTTCAACTAAAAAAATTAATTTTTTTTTTATTTTTGTAATGTTTGTTTTAGATTTTTAAAAAAATCAATTTTGTTAAAGAAATCATTTGTAGCCTCAAAATGAAAAGCTATTTCAAGTAGTTTTTTCAAAATCTATTTTTTTTTCTAAACATAAGGAACTCAAGTATAAGAGCTTCAAATCTTTAAAAAAATGACTTTTATGATAGTAAACAAATAGAAATAGCTTTAGATTTTTTTCAAAAAACTCTTAAATAAAAATCTCTAGATTCTGTCAACTCAAAATCTATTTTTCTTAAAGCTGAAACAAACGCACTCTATGTTTGAAAAAGAAAAGATTTTGAGAAAAGGTAATTCTAATAGCTTTTTGAGTGCGTTTGTTTCAACTTTAAAAAAAAAAAAAAGATTTTGGATTAAAAGAATGTAGAGATTTTTTTTTAGAGATTTTAAAAAAAATCTAAAGCTACTTATGTTTGTTTACTAACATAAAAATCATTTTTTTTAGGTTTAAATGTGTCATCGGTCCCTGCACTTTCATTAGATTTTGGCATTGGTCCCTGCACTTTGTAAAAATATTAGTATTGGTCCCTCTACTAACGGAGTGCCACGTGGCCCAATCATTTCACGCCACGTGGCACCAATACCAATATTTTTACAAAGTGCAGGGACTAATACCAATAGTTTTGTGTTTTTTTTACAGAAAGTTAACAGAGGGACCAATACCAATATTTTTACAAAGTGCAGGGACCAATTCCAAACAAAAAAAAGTGTAGGGACTAATGCCAAAATCCGATGAAAGTGCAGGAACTAAAGGTATATTTAAGCCTTTTTTTAATATTTGAAGCTCTTATACTTGAGTTCCTTGTATTTGGAAGAAAAAAATTGATTTTTTAAAAGCTACTTGGAATAGCTTTTCATTTTGAGGCTAAAAATGATTTTTTTAACAAAAAGATTTTATTTTAAATCCGAAACTAACACTGCAAAATTTTAAAAAAATAGTTTTTTTTTTAGAAAAATCCCAAACAAATGGGTCCTTTATTTCAGAGGTAAAAATAGATTTTTTTTATAAAATGATATTTCTAAAAATCCTAAACAAACACTTAAAAATGATAAAATAGATTTTTTTACTAAAAAAATTCAAAACAAACTGTCACTTTGCGCCCGTTTGTTACTGATTTTGACATAAAATAGTTTAGAGATTATATTTTTGAGATTTTATGAAAAATCAGAATCTATTTTGCGTTTGTTTACCGTAGTAAAAATCACTTTTTTTAAAAAATAATTTAGTTTGTTTGGAAACAGCTATATAAAAGCGATTTTTTTTGTTACAAAATTAGTTCAATCTTTAAATCCATATTTTCTCTCTCCTCTAAAAAAAAAAATCTATTTCTTGAGAGCTTCTTTTTAGATTATTTTTAGATTCTGATTTTTTAAAAAAAAATTGTAAGAAACGGATGCAATATTCATACTAGTGATTATTTTCTTAAAAAAAGTGATTTTTTCCTAAAAGAAAAAGATATAACAAACGAGCTCTTTATTTTAGAGTCAGAATAGATTTTTTTGATAAAATGATTTTTCTAAAAATCTTAAACAAACAGTTAAAAATGGCAAAAGTGATCTAAAACAAACGGGACCTTAAATGCATAACGCATCAATTGAAAAACGCAACGATACCGCAATATCTAAAACAAGCTCACCAAGAGAGGTAAAGGTTTAAATATTACATCTTTACAAACTTGTTGAGCAACTAAGTTCACTAGGAATATAACTCATTATACAATTTACACTTGTTGATCTTCCAGAAACAATAAACCATGCTTGGTGCATCTTCTATGTTGGTGTGTTATCTCCCCAACTTTCATTTGCATCTAAAACGTTAATAGCAAGAGTGTTGCATTTGGGTGCCCATATCATAATGGCCTTAGGAAGATGAAACCTCTAAAATGACATTTTGCTAAGGTGTGACCTTTTTTACAATAATGTCTTCAAGTTGTATGGCTAATCGACATGTGCATGTCGATTGAGTGATCACCCTTTTTCAATGATTAAGTAGAGTAATTAGGTAGAAAAAGATTGTGGTTTAACTAGCATCTCTATGATAAATTCTTTGGACCTACTAGATTGAAGTTTGGAGAACCGAAATCTTTTTTTTTTTGAGAGAACCGAAATCTTTTAACGAGCTTAAGAATGCAACAAGAGCTGGTGGTTTCATTGCCAGATAAAATAAAGACTTTTGTAACTGAAGAAAAGAGGTAAGTACCATGATATTGACTTAGCTATTTTATTCAAACGTCGTGAAACTAAGTAAGCAATTGTAGACACCGGACCCAGCTACAAAGTAGTAAAAGATAACGAAATCCAACATGACTTAATAACAGTGTTGCCAATTTTTGTTTCATTTAGAGAATCAACCATTGCCAACTGCAACCCCCAAGTTACATATCCTAATCAAAATCATAGGAGTTAAGTCGAAATTTCACAATCTCTGCGGATACAAACTTCTATAAAATTTACTATTTGATGACTATTTAGTATACTTACTAAACCAGCCGTCAACATGCTCACCTCCTTGACCTCACATACCACGATAGTTGAGAGGACAAAGTGGTAACAGTTAGGGACTTCTGAGATCATGGACCACAATGGTGGCCATGATATAGATAAACTGCCTATCTCACCTCCATACATGCGTGGTCTAAGGTAACGTATCATTGATTCACTTTTCTACCCTATAGTCTGAACATAACTATTTTTGAATGTGAACACAAAAGATTGCTATATTAGAATAACAATATATAGAATATTATCTCATACACAAATTTTATAAATGGTAATACATATACCATGATCTATACCCATGTAAATTGATTAGGTTAACTTGAACTTTGTTTATCTCAATGCATTTCGTTACATTGATACATATGGATAAGATGACAACTTACAAGCCTAGTAAGATCACGTATGCAACAAAATATCCTCAAGAGTTTTAATGATCATGCATTCTAGTTGTTCAAACTAAAGACCTCTATTAAAATTGAAAGTGTATTTGTCAACTCATTCAAGCCTCTTGTGTAAACATAACATACTTTATTTTTTTGTTTTTTATAGGTTGCTTTCATTGGAGTAAATATGAGGCATATCGGTTAGATGTGAATGTGAGTAATCATGTCTTTTTTTAGTACAATTCAACCATGGTGGTTAACCTGACATACTTATTACTTACAAGTTATATGAACAGTCTTTCTTATAGATTGTTTTAGATAATACAATACCCAAAATAAAAATACTCACTAGCCAAATCACCTTTGTAAACAAAACATAGTTGCGTCCTCTTTTGGTTTTCGCCGTAACTCCAAACAACCAAGAGCTACAAACAAATTTTGATTTGCACGCTATTCTACCGACAACCTACGTTTCAATATGAAAGCACTTACTAATTAGACTCTTACAAAATTAGATAGTATAATAATGTATTTTTTAAAAACACATACAAATAATAATTACTAAATATTGATTTTAGAAATAATAATAATACTTTTTTTTTTTACGCATAGCAATATCATGTCTTTTTTTTGTGGTGGCCGAGGTTCGAACATCAGACCTTGCATATTTTATACATTATCCTTACCAACTGAGCTAAGCTCACAAGTACTAGCAATATCATGTCTAGAAAGATTTTTATGCAATACATAATTATTAATTATTGAAATTATGGAATACGGTTTCATCAATTTCAATCTCAAAGAAGTATATATTTTTAGAAGGTAATGTAAATGTTGGGAGATAAAGATATGAGATAATAATATGATAAATTCAGAGTAATAATATTTGTACAATCATTTTTGACAATTTTTGAAACAATATTCTTGTATTTTTTTTATTGGTCAAAAATAATAGAGACTGAAAGATGAATAGAGAGTAAGTACAAAAAAGAGTACGAGAGAGTTCTCCAAAAAGTATCTCAAAATAGTTGTACAAATATCATTTATTTAAATGATATTATAAGAACATAGATAAATAGAAAATGAGGTGTACAAGGGGCGTAAAAGTCTCGGGGAAAATAATCATTGTCATTCTTAACGAGTAGATACAATCAGTGGCGGAGCCAGAAAAAAAGCTCGGGTGGACCACTACAATTAATTATAATATATAAACACAAATTAAAGTTGTAATAAGCATTAAGTACGAAGTCGAAATGACGGAGATTGACTAAAAAGTTAGGGATAGTTAAATAATTATGTATTTAACAACTACTATAAATAATGAAACTTTTTTTGTACATTACGACTGTAATCTCAGAGAATTTTCAATTGACAAGACAATATGCAGGCAATTTGAAACCCATGCAAATTCGAAGGTCTGTAAGCCTCCGCTAACATGTCAAGTATAAGCATCACAAAAATCACGTATGCCGCTCTTGAAACCGCGGAAAACTATAACCGTTGAAAATTTGTTTAAAGTCTCGCAAAATAGATCTATAATTGAATTATTTAAATTTTTCGGGTGGGCCACTACACCACTTTGCTGGAATTTGAATCAGCCGAAACTTAAAACCGATATAAAATTGTATAAAATCTCGCAAAATAGATCTATGGTCGTTAATTTTTTAATTTTTCCGGGTGGACTGTGGTCCTCCCTAGCCCATGAAGGGCTCCGCCACTGGATACAATAATCCTTCAATTTATCAAATTTCATAATAATCCATTATTGAGAGTTCATTAGTCAAAATAGTCTTTTACATCAAAATGATTCGTTATCAGTTATTCAATACATTTAATTATTATCATATCAGTATTTTAAATATATACTTACAATCATATCAATCTCTATAAGAACAAAGTTATTGTCAGTATGAAAGAACTATTTTAACATCAAAGACTATTCTAACTAATAAGATGCATAATCAAAAATTATTTCAAAATTTTGATACATTTATTCATTCATTGCATAATGATAAACACTTAGTTAAAAAGGAAGCACCGACCTGTCATAATCATTAAGCAGCGGTTACACACGGAAACCACATACTGATTAGCAAATAATAGTGTGAACTGTGAAGCATATCCAATTATGATACTCTACCTTTTGGCTTCTTACTTTCGATCTCCTTCTATAAATACACCAATGCATGAAAACCATATCATAATCATCACATACACTCAACACCATAAAATCCCCCACTTATTCTTTTGATAATCACATAAACATTAGTCTAAAAAATGGAGTTCAAAGGGTCAGTTTTCATTAAGCTTCTCTTGCTACTACAAATATCTGTTCTATGTGCTTCACAGGATTTCGATTTCTTCTACTTTGTTCAACAGGTACTATAAAATTTTATTCAATTGTCATTTTACGCTCCGAAAAATCACATATGTTTTCTGAACTCTGAAGTGTACTTTGGAACGACATATTTTGTTCAGAAGCGTACTTTTAGACGATGAAAAATTTGTTTCTTTCAAACATGTATACGCGTTGAGTGGAATATTTTTTTAATTTATTTAGTTAGTTATAAAGAATATGTATCAAATTATTGATTGGGATTTTGCATTTGCAGTGGCCAGGATCATATTGTGACTCACAGAAGAGTAGTTGTTGCTACCCAACAACTGGAAAGCCTGCTGCTGATTTTGGAATTCATGGTCTATGGCCTAATTACAAAGATGGCACTTATCCTTCTAACTGTGATCCTAGTAACGCTTTTAAGCCATCTCAGGTACTTCATTCTACACCAATTAATTGAATTTTTCAAGAAACCTTATTTTTTTATGGATTTTTTCAATCAATTTTGTAGCCTGCAAAGTTGTAATTTTTTATTTTTACATTGCTATATTCTCATTTTTTATGCAGCCTGTCCAAATTTTGTTTTTATTAGCTTGTCCTTTTATACTTTTAGAGGTAAAAAAAATATTTGTTGGGACAATGATGAACTTGATAAATGCCGATCAAGCCAGCACGCAATTATGTTAAAACATTTTTGAGTAGAAATGATTTTGCGTTCAGTTTTTCTTCTTCTTATATACATTCTTACATACATTGAAAATTAGTTCTAGTTTGACGTTTCAATGTAGAACTTTTATCTCTAGAATTATTTTTTAACCTCAAAATATTATATTTGATCATACAAAATTCAAAATTAGCTTTCACTAACATACAATCAAATAAACCAAAGTGAACTTATTTTTTTAATGGTTTAAAACAAGTGAACTAGTGAAACACGCTTTTAATCATTGTATCTGATTTACAAGTCAAACGTTTTCTAATCGATTTTCAACTTTACCGTACGGGACTTTAGCTTATACCTTTTCTGTTTGTCTTTTTGGAAACTTTTCAACTCAATTAAATCTTCATGACATAACTTCTACGTAGACAATATCCTGAAAAGGCAAAAAAGAATTTGTTTTTATCCTATTCAGTTTCCATGATGATTAATTTACCATAGTATCACTAATTTGTTTGTGTATATTGTCACAGATATCTGATCTTACAAGTAGTTTACAAAAAAATTGGCCCACACTAGCATGCCCAAGTGGCAATGGAATAACATTTTGGACACATGAATGGGAGAAACATGGTACTTGCTCTGAATCAGTGCTTAGTCAACATGACTATTTCGAAACAACTCTCAACTTGAGACAAAAAGCTAAACTCCTCCAAGCTCTTACAAGTGCAGGTAAATATCCAAATTTTCGTTAACTTAGGACGAAATATTATACAAATACATTAGCGCAGTAGAAAAAGCGGATATTAAAAAATCTCATTGATTGTGTCAGGAATACAACCTGATGGAGGATCCTACAGCTTGAGCAGCATCAAAGGAGCTATACAAAATGCAATTGGGTATACTCCATACATTGAATGCAATGTGGATTCATCTAAAAACAGCCAACTATACCAAGTTTATTTGTGTGTGGACACTTCTGGATCAGACTTCATTGATTGCCCTGTGTTCCCACATGGCAAAGCATGTGGATCTAACATTGAGTTCCCATCTTTTTAAGTTGGATTTTTTAAGACAATAATCTCTTCAAGTATACATGTTGTCCTTTACATGTATTCAATAATAATAGTGATAATTGAATTTTTACATGTTTTTTTTTAATTAAATGGTTACATATGTATAATTCTGATCTGCAGTAGTGTGTAATTGTTTTTCTTCTAGTTGAGTAAAAAAAAATGAAGTTGCAAATCCATGAGAATAGGTGCTTTTTATGCTTTCATATATGCTAGAACTAAATAATTGGCCATTTTATCTTCTATTTAGATTACCAGTTAGACCGCATGTAAGAATTAATCCGTTTCATTTGCACAATCACAATGTAAGTTAGAGGCTTCTCGTTATGAAATTGATCAGATAAGAGAATGTCAAGAACATAGTCACATAATTCGTTGCTAAAGGTGTGAACAGCAAACCAATTTGCGGTACTTTTGCATTTTCGTACAAGACTAACTCGCATGGAATTCATATAAACTCGCGAACCAGAGTATGACATTCATACCATACGATAAAATTGGCTAGAAATAAGAACAATACTAACAAGCAAAAAAATTAGTTATATTGCATGCAATGGATGAGGACGCTGCGGTAAAAGTTTAGATGGTTATAAAATAATCATTAGGATCATTTTAATTAATAGCGTAACAATCAAAATATTACAACATACCACAAACCAAAATAGCACTATGTATTACCTCCATATATATATATATATATATATATATAATACTTGAAGGGTAGTGTACTGCTTACCCAAATTCATACCACGTATTATTGCAAATTACGAACAAGTGACAATGATCAAGAAATACTTAACGATTAAGTGATACTTAATTTATGGAAAAAAGGTATGAATACAGTAAGAAAGTCCTGGACTCCTGTTCAAGTAAAACACAAATAAATGAGACGCCTAACAAGGCGTTGATACCAACCAGGATCCACAAGTAAAGGGCCTTCAACCAACACTAAATGATGGTTTTTCTCAATAAGAAGAGAAGCAGGATTGGCCACGAGAAACCAGTTTCCACTACTAAAAAAACAAAAATTAGTGAGGGATATTTAGTGAGGGAAAACGTGAAATCCCTCTCTAATTCCGTCACTAAATTTTGCGAGCAAGGAATTTGTGAGGAATTTCATTTTTTCCATCACTAATTTCCCTCGCTAATTTTGCATTTTCTAGTAGTGTTCATTGATGATGTCTAAGACATATTTTCTTTGACACAAAACTATTATTGTGATATCTTAACTTCCACACCTAGAACATATTTCAATATTCCCTAGTCTTCATACGAAAACATGTTTGAAGGTAACGCTTGAATTGGTGAATAGTTGTAGAGTCATTTTCTGATAGTAGCCTGTTGGCTTAGAAGCTCAAGGCAGTCTCTTGAAACGGTCCCCAATTCATGAACCGGGTTCTGAAGCATCTTTTGTGGTATGTATTTCTGCAATGCTTTCAACTAGCTCTGACATTTTATTATCAGTCTTTTTGTCGTCAAAATTGATGTTTATTGATTCTTCAAGTGTATTAGTTTTAGAATTATACTCTATGTATGCCTTTGAGCGCTCAGAGTATCCAAAAAATATTCCATTCTGAGCTTTGACATCAAATTTCTTTAGATAGACTTTATTGTTCAAGATGCAACATGTACATCCAAACCGGTAAAAGTAAGTTATGCTTGGTCTTCTTCCTTTATATAGTTCATATGATGAAACTCTTACAATCAAGGTGGAAATTGTTGGATTTGATTGTCAAGTTTCTTAAATAAAGAAGGAGGTTAAAAAATATTAGCTATTGGAGAAATCCCACATCACTTAGTGTGGTGAAACAAGGGGAAGACCAAGGCAATATATTGTACCTAGATTCTTTGTTTATATTTGACTTAGTTTAAATATTTTCTTTGTGAAAGTGTGGTTGTACTCAGACATTGAGGTGAGAGTGAGAAAAGTCTATGTGTTGTAAAAAATTTCACATAGTAATAACTCTCTGGTTGTCGATTTAGACAACGGTCGTGATTTTTTCTCCGGTTTTGGATTCTTCTTCTTTTTAAAGAATTCCTTTAGCTTCTTTCTTCTCTTCCATCTTCTTCGGTGGGTAACGATTCTTCTTTTTCTAATTCCATGCATTCTTCATTTTACAAAGAGAAACAAAATGACATGAAAAAAGAAGCATTCATTAGAAGAATAATTCTGAATGTAAAAGGTAAAATGAAGGTTAATATGAAGAAATTGATTGTTTCATTGGGAATTTGAACAACTACTCTCATAAAAATTTGAAGACGTTGTTTTCTTTATCCCAGTAAGGAACATGTTTTTAGTTGAAGAGGTGAAGTTGAACGTGTACCTTGTAAACACGTGTGTTAATATACCACCACCCAAGGTACCATTAAAATTCTGATTAAAATATTTTAAACACTGATAATAATAATAAGAATGATAATAAAATAATTAATGAAATATATTACACCTATTAGAGACATTAAAAGAAGAAAACACTCTTATTTGCTGACGCAGGCTTGTCATAATACTTAGTTGCTTTATTATATTGTATCATGTATGATAGTTTAAATAAAGGGTAAAAATGGGGAAAAATCAAACCCAAAGTGATATATCCTTTTTATATATTGGTGTGGATATATATGAAAAGAGGAATAACTACCAAAATAAAACCAATAAGAATTATGTCTATACAAAACATTATCTTAAAATAGTTCATTATAAAATATATATGGTAGGAGAAATTTTCCATAGCAGATTTGCAGGACTTGTTCTTGTATGCATTCTAGCCCTCTAAAATGCTTGAAACCAACCATATATCATTTGCACAAAAAGATAATGTGGAGTGAACTATAAAAGTGGGGTGAACTAACATTCGTTCACTTATCACTTCACATCTGTTCACTTCACCTTTTAAATATATGCATGATTAATGTTGTAAATATATGAAATAACGAAATAAGAGAAACAATACATACCCATACATATACCTTTCTTCTTCAATATTTTTCTTGCACAACCGCAAAGCTTGTAGAAATCCCCCAAGAAACATTGATGATGTCGTTTTGGTAGCAGCATATGAGGCATACAATTCCAACAAGAATAGTTTCTTACCTTGTGGAGCCTTAACAATGTCTGAGGTTGGATTTTGAATGATTCTTTGATCATAAGTAATAGGATTACAAGCATTTGCATCTACAGATAAACCCTCTAGAAAAGTTTGTGATTGTGACTGATAAAAGAGGCGTAATTTGAAATTAGTATCAATTGGAGTTGAGGATTGAATGATTCTTCAATCTTCAACTTCAATAGATACCAATCTCAAACGACGTCGCTTTTATAAATTACAATCATAAGTTTTTCTAGATGGCTTCTCTGCTGGTGCAGATGCTTGTAATGATATTGCTTATGATCAAAGAATCATTGAAAATCTAACCTAAGACATCATTATGACGCCATAAGGCACACAATTATCCTTGTTGGGGTTTTCCACCTTGAACTGCAACCAAAAGGACATCACCAACGTTTCTTGGGGGATTCCTACAAGTTTGTCGCTGATGCAAGAAGAAGATTGAGAAAGATAGGTAGATGTACATGTATGTATTGTTCTCTCTCTCTCTCTCTCTCTCTCTCTCTCTCTCTCTCTATCTATCTATCTATCTATCTATCTATCTATCTATATATTCTTCCAATATTTCACAGATTTACAACAATAGTCATGCATATATATCTAAATGATAAAGTGAACAAAGGTGAACTGAAAAACGAACACCAATCCCAAAGACATGTTCACTGGTTTACACCAAACTCATTTAACACCACCAAGTCAAAGTATCTCTTCACATGCTCCTCTGGAGCACTTTCTCTTTTCACCTACTCCTAACAATTTCTATCTTTAATATCCAAGGGTAAATGCTTAGTAAAGAAGACCTCACTGCACAAGTTAAAACAAATCATGTAAGTATCATTTAAACTTAATACCAAGATATTTTGAGATATTTAGTTTAACAGTGAAGACTAGTTTTGGTTCTTGACAAAAACCAAATGAGTCAATTTTGTCTCTTAGAAAAATAAAAACAATTTTTAGTCGTTTTTCGAGCAAGGCACAATAAAACTTTTCACAATTTTGGCATGATATGGAGGGGATTTTAGTATTAATTTCACACAAGAGAAAACTTTAAGAAAAATAATCTATATTATTAATAGATGAAAGAATGAAATGAACAGACAACGCAACGATTCTTACCTCTATTCTCCAAATGAAAATGGTGTGATTGAATGATTAAGATCGTAGGTGGAAATGACGGTGGAGGTGTGTGAAATATTGTAGTATCTAGGTGTTGTGTGTGTGAGAGAGAGAGAGAGATTAGATGATAAAGAGATACGAACATGTGGAGTTTATGAGTGAAGTAAGCATGTTCCCAAGTGCACTTAAATAGATGACCATGTGTGAAGAAAGAGATTGGTGTGACCAATGAGACATAAGAATGAGTTGTCATAACCAATGAGAATAGAGGTGAATTGTCATGACCAATAAGAGCGAAAGGTGAGTTGTCATGACCAATAACAATAAGACATGTAGCGTGAAAACAAGAAAAGAGAAGAAATCGTGCGAAAATATTTTCATCTTTAAATTGCATAAGGAGAGAAAATATTTGGCACAAGAATAAATTGATTTTCTGATGAAATAAAAGGAAATAATAAGAACTATAAATTTTTCTCTCTCTAAACTTTGCTCCGACATCTCTCTAACCCAACCTTTCTTCCAGCTACCGCCTCACTTTTCTCCCTCTTTAATCCAAACTTTCTCATCTAGGATGTAGATCTGACGCCGGTGATGGTGTGCTCGACCTTCACGTAAGCATCACCATCACTCTCCAACTCGGGGTTGCTCGTTGCCGCCTTTGTTTGTCTCACCTGTCATTGGGGTTGCTCCGATCTGGATTCAACAGAGTAGACTAACGAGGGTGCGATGGTGAATAAAACTAGAGGTTTATGGGTTGTCCTCCTAGAGTTTTGGTTAGTTTGGGGTTTGGTTTCACCGTCATGAATGTGTCTCTTGTCGCCGTCGTGTTGGTTGGTTCGTGGTTGTTTTGTTTGATTTTGGTGGCAGATCTCTCCGACCTGTGTTTTTTGTCTGTTTTGTGTTTTTGTTCGTTATCGTGTTTTGTTTTTGTTGTGTTTTATTTTGTTTTGACCTTGGGTGGTTGCATATGTGGCATTTTTGCGGTGGATTGGTTTGTAAACCCATAAGGGTCCGGTTCTTTAAGTTGAAAAGGTTGTTTGGTTATTATCGCTTTGAACTCATCCCTCGATCTGGGTTCAAATGCCTCCTTGTGAAACTAGTAGTATTGGTGCTCATGTGCTTGATTCCCTAATGTTTTAGGTACCGTTTTTCTATCCGTCTCAGTCTATGGGCCTGTTTTGGAATGTTATAGTCAAAAGAGCTTTGCGAATGTTGCTTTGTTCAAGGGGTTGTTGGTGCATGGATCTTGATACCGTATTTACGGTCAATCAACTCACCAACTTAAAACCCTTTTTTATCAAACAAACGCTCACTCTTCATCTTTTTTGTAACCTGGTTTCGTTCCCGTACGCGGGTTCGCTGGGTTGCACCCGTGAGTAGTGTTTGTTTTGTTAGGATTTATTAGGGTTATTCCACCTGATTATATCACGATGTATTCCCGATTGAGTTGTACTGGGTCAGGTCAAATGCCTCCCAGCTTTGTAGCTCTGTTTTTTTTATTTAATACATCTTTCCTTTTGTCTAAAAAAAAAGGAAAAAATATATAAGCACGAATCGTGCATCAAAGCAAGAGTTACACGCCAAAATGCAATTGTTTTATCTCACATTTAGATTAAAAATAAACTAACAAAAATGAAGACATAAAAATTAGAACATTGCAATAATTTTTTGATAATATTACCTACCAAAATGACAAACATTAAAAATAAAATTCATCAGAAATTACGAAATTAAAACATTAAATAGAAACACAACTTCAGAAAAGTCAAACTTTGGTTTATGACCTATCAGAAAACCATTATTCGAAACAAAATCCTTCCACTATTTTTAAAAATTTTGTGGGATCAGTTCTTACCATTATTTTATAGATTGTCACATTCTTTTCGTGTTTGTTTTTGAATTTATCTATGAGAAATATTTCTTCTATTTTTTTTATTAATTTAGCAACGAAAAATATGTATCCTTCTTTAGTAAATTGGATCGACCCAATGGCCTGTACCAAAAAGCCTATCACACCCTATAGAGTTGTTTGGTTGGAGAATTACAAGACACACAATGAGCCAATACAAAACATTACAAACTCTTTCTTAAAATACCAGAAGTTCACTCTAAATACTCTAAAATATCATAAAATAAAACATAAAAGACTCGATGAAATACATAATATGGTGAGGAGTCATCACAACCCACAAATTATACGGTTGGTTATCCTCAAATAGCATAAAAACCATACATTCAATTTGCAATCAAATAAAGTAGCATACCTCTCAAATTATGGCCAACTTCGATGCCAGGTCATTGTTTTGTTCCATTTCCACCTTCTAGATAACTTGCCACTTCCATTCTAAAGGTCTTCAATCAAGGATGGCGTAGAAAAGATAATCCAAAGCTTTTATCCACACCAAATTTTCTATTCACTCACTCACAATTTATCTCTAGAAAGTGTGCTAGTTAAACCACTCAATAAACATGTTAATGTCATTTTATCATAGGATTGAAGATATTCTAAATAATCATTCAAAGTAAGTACAAATACACACACTTTAGAGATCTTTTAAGGTAACAATCTGGCTTAGGTAAAGGTGAGATATATTTTGGGATAGTAGGCTAAAAAATAAAAATAGAGTTATATCTCACCTTTATTTATATATTTTTTTATGGATACCAATTTTTTACATTTGACTCTTGCTTGCTTTTATGTAAACTGATCTTGGATGGTTCAATCCACATTTTTCTAATTTTTTATAGTAGCTAAATTCTCTAGTATCCCATCTCAAACTTAAGATGTTGCTAGTTTCAAAGAGCAACCTCAAACTTAATATCAAGTTAAGACAAGGAAAATTATAATGTCTACCTATATTTAAAAAGGGTAAACATATATAAAACTTTTTAAGTCTGTCGGCTTGTAACATGGTTTGACACCGAAACACAGGGGTTAATTTTTGGGCACATGGTGGCTTAGAAAAAGATAAAACATAATCAAGGTGGCTTGGAAAGGCTTAGAGCAACAAACAAATCTCTCGTGTGCATATAAATATAAACAATAAACGAGTTAAGATCATCTCCATTTGCTAAAATTTAAATGGACAATGCCATTTAGTGAAGAGGTCATCTTAACTCCTACTATACCTAATCATGTTGGTTAACATATCATACTTATTAGTTATAAGTTATCTGAACAGTCTTATTTATAGATTGTTTTAGATAATTTATTTACATAATTTTTTTTTGCTGACCTACTTTTAAAAAAAATTATCCAATCTTGCTCTACATTCAAAAAAATTATCTAATCTACCCTACTTTCCATTTTTCCCTTACATGGTGCCATCTGAGATGGCACCATCATCCTTCATGATGTCTCCATCTCAGTTGGCACCATCCTACTAGCTTTTTACTTCTTCTTTTTCAATTTTCATTTATTTTTTTGGCTCAATAATTTCTATTTCCTTCATTATGGCTCCATCTCAGTTGACACCGTCTTACTAGGTTTTTTTATTTAATTTTTTGGCTAAAAATTTATTATATAAATAATTAATAGAAAAATATAAAATAACATTATAATATAGATTGATAAATATTACAAAAAAATACAATGTAAGTACTACTGGCATGCAAGATTAAGATTAGGACAATTTTTGCGATAATGACCCTCGCCTCGACACACTCCATATTTTCTAGGAACCTTTTCAACTTCATCCATTTCGGTCCTAATGCGAGTGGTGGATGGACAACCCTTTTTCGGTCTCTGCATGGACAAATTCGGGCAAAACTCAAATCCTACATATGGGGTCCTAATCCAACAACTCTTCAATACAGTGAAATACACATAACCACAAAAAGAAACTCGCGTCTCCTCTGAATTCGAAAACTTCCCACCCTTACATCTTCAAACCTTTCCACCACCACAAACACAATCACAAACTCAAACCTCCAATGTCCCTACCAATTCTCACATCAACTTAAATTATTTTTGTTTCACAAACGACACAATTCAATTTTTGCGAACTATATTTAAATACTTTTCATTGTAATATTTATCAATCTATATTATTATGTTATTTTAATTTTTTTTCTATTAATTAATTATATTGATTGATATCTATTATTAGTTAATATGATTTTCTCTATTAATTATTTATATAATAAATTTTTAGTCAATAAAATAAATTTAAAAAAAAAAACATAGTAAGATGGTGCCAACTAAGATAGAGTCATGATGAAAGAAGTATAAATTATTAATCCAAAAAAATAAATGAAAATTGAAAGGAAAAAAAAAGGTAAAAACTAGTATGATGATGCCAACTGAGATGAAGGATGATGGTGTCATTTAAGATGACATCATCTAAGGGAAAAATGACAAGTAAGGTAGATTGGATAATAATTTTGAATGCAAGATAGATAGGATAATTTTTTTTTTTCAAAAGTAGGTCAGTAGAATTTTATTTTTTTATTTACAATGCCTAATCACCTTTTGTAAACAAACAGAGTTGCGTTGCGTCGCGTCCTCGTTTGGTTTTCGGCGTGACTCCAAACAACCAAGAGCTACAAACAAATTTCGATTTGCACGCCATTCTACCGACCACCTACGTTTCAATATGAAAGCACTAACTAATTAGACATATAAAAAATTAGATAATATAATAATGTATTTTTTTTACAACAGTAATACAAATAATGACTGATTATTGACTGTTCTACCAATAATAATACTTTTTTCTACACATAGCAATATCATGTCTAGAAGAGTTTTATGCAATACATAATATTAATTATTGAAATTAGGGAATACGGTTTCATCAATTTCAATCTCAAAGAAGTATATATTTTTATGAGCTAATGTAAATGTTGGGAGATTGAGAAGTGAGATAATATTGTGATAAATTAAGAGTAATAATATTTGTACAACTACTTTGCGACAAAAAGATGAATAGATAGTCAGTATAAAAGAGAGTACGAAAGAATTGTCAAAAAGTCATTTCAAAAGGGTTGTGCAAATATCACTTATCTAAATGATGTTATAGAAAGATATATAAATAGAAAATGAGGTGTAAAATAATCATTGCCGTTTCTGATTCTGTAATGAATAGACACAATAATCCTTCAATGAATTGAAATTTGAAAATAATCTCATATTGTGTGTTTCATTAGTCAAAATAGTCTTTTATATCAAAATGATCCGTTAATTTAAACATATTAGTCATTCACTATATTTACTTATTGTCATATCAGTCTCTATAAATATTTACTTATTGTCGTATCAATCCTATACATGATCAAAGATTATTTTAAAAGTTATTTTCAACATTAAATGATTATTTTAACATCAACCATCATTCTGACTAATAGAATACATAATCTAAGATTATTTTAAAATTTTAATATATTCATGAATTATTGCGAGTATTCTTACATAATGATAAACACTTAGTTAAAAAGGAAGCACCGACCTGTCATAATCGTTATGCAGCGGTTACACACGGAAACCACATAATATGGCAAATAAGAGTGTGAACTGTGTGAAGCATATCCAGTTATGATACTCTGTCCTTTTGCCTTCTTACTTTCAATCTCTTCCTATAAATGCACCAATGCATTAAGACCATTTCATAATTGTCACATAATCTTTTGAGAATTACAAAAGTCTAAAAAAAATGGAGTTCAAAGGCTCAGTTATACTGTTCTATGTGCTTCCCAGGATTTCGATTTCTTCTACTTTGTTCAACAGGTACTATAAAATTTTATTCAATTGTCATTTTATGCTCTGAAAAATCACACATGTTTTCTGAACTCTGAAGTGTACTTTGGAACAACATATTTTGTTCAGAAGTGCACTTTTAGACGATGAAAAATTTGTTTCTTTCGAACATGTATATGCGTTGAGTGGAATATTTTTTTAATTTATTTAGTTTGTTATAAAGAATGTGTGTTAAATTATTGTTTGGGATTTTTGCATTTGCAGTGGCCAGGATCATATTGTGACTCACAGAAGAGTAGTTGTTGCTACCCAACAACTGGAAAGCCTGCTGCTGATTTTGGAATTCATGGTCTGTGGCCTAATTACAAAGATGGCACTTATCCTTCTAACTGTGATCCTAGTAACGCTTTTAAGCCATCTCAGGTACTTCATTTTACACCAATTAATTGAATTTTTCACAAACAAACATTTTTTATGACGGATTTCTCAATCAATATTTTTTTTATTTTTTTACATTAAAGACATTTTTATTAACGAATGTCCGACAATAAATAAAATGTAAGATTGCTGAAGGTGGAGTCTCTGCGATCCATATACAATCGAAATTATGAAGAGCATATTTAGCAGCAACTTGATTGCTTTTACGCCTAGTCGTGCTAATAATTTAAACTACGAAAACTAACATTAAAACTAATACGATCTTCAATAATAACCCCGGCATAAGTGGGATATTGTTGATGAGCATTCAACGCCAAAACATTTTTTTGTACGGATTTCTCAATCAATTTTTATAGCCTGCAAAGTTGTCATTTTTTGTCTCTAATTATTTTTTAACCTCAATATTATATTTGATCTACCTGATTTTATGCTAATGTACTATACAATAATCATACAAAATTTAACATTAGCTTTCACTAACATATACAATCAAACAAACCAAAGTGAACTTAATTTTTTAATGGTTTAAAGCAAGTGAACTAGTGAAACACGCTTTTGATTATTGTATCTGATTTACAAGTCAAAAGTTTTCTAATTGATTTTCAACTTTACGTTATGGGACGTTAGCTTATTTCTTTTCCGTTTGTCTTTTTGGAAACTTTTCAACTTAATTCTAACCTTTAATTAAATATTCATGACATAACTTCTACGTAGACAATAGACTAAAATTCACCCTGAAAGGGCAAAACAGAATTTGATTTTATCCTATTCAGTTTCCATGATGATTAATTTACCATAATATCACTAATTTGTGTGTGTACATGATTACAGATATCTGATCTCACAAGTAGTTTGCAAAAAAATTGGCCCACACTAGCATGCCCAAGTGGCAATGGAATAACATTTTGGACACATGAATGGGAGAAACATGGTACTTGCTCTGAATCGGTGCTTAGTCAACATGACTATTTTGAAACAACTCTCAACTTGAGACAAAAAGCCAACCTCCTCCAAGCTCTTACAAGTGCAGGTAATTATCCTAAATTTTGTCATTAATTTAATTATATATTTTTGTGATCATATAGTTATATGTTTTTACCAAATTACTAAGAAAACATTTGATTGTGTCAGGAATACAACCTGATGGAGGATCATACAGCTTAAGCAGCATCAAAGGAGCTATACAAAATGCAATTGGGTATACTCCATACATTGAATGCAATGTGGACTCATCTAGAAACAGTCAATTATACCAAGTTTACTTGTGTGTGGATACTTCTGGATCAGACTTCATTGATTGCCCTGTGTTCCCTCATGGCAAAGCATGTGGATCTAACATTGAGTTCCCATCTTTTTAATTTGGATTTTCTAAGACAATAATCTAGTATACATGTTGTCCTTTACTTGTATTCAATAATAATAGTGATAATTGAATTTCTACATTTTTTTTTTGTAATTGAATGTTTACATATATAATTCTGATCATCAGTAGTGTGTAATTGTTTTTCATTTAGTTGAGTATAAAAATGCAGTTGGAAATCCATGGGAATAGGTGCTTTTTATATTCTCATATATGCTATAACTAAATATAATTGGCCATTTTATTTTCGATTTAGATCACCAATTCGACCGCATGTAAGAATTAATTTGTTTCATATGCACATTCACAATGTAAGTTAGACGCTTCTCATTATGAAACATAATTCGTTACTAAAGGTGAGGACAGCAAACCAATTCGTGGTACTTTTGCATTTTCGTACAGACTAATTCGCATGGAATTCATATAAACTCGCGAACCAGAGCAAGACATTCATACCTTACGATAAAATTGGCATTCGAACACACATTTGAACTTGAAATGAGGACAATACTAACCAGCAATTAATAGCGTACGGATTAAAAGTTTAGATGGTTGTAAAATAATCAATGATGGCGCTTTAATTAATAGCGTACGGATTAAAATGTTACACCGTACCACAAGTAAAAATAGCACTATGTATACCTACAATATATATATTTCAGGGTAGTGCAGTGCATGCGTACCCGAATTCATACCACATATCAAATTCAAAGCGAATTACAAATAGGTAATAATGATCAAGAAATACTTAACGATTAAGTGATACTCAATTTATCGAGAAAAGGTATGAATACACTAAGAAAGTCCTAGTCAACTAAAACATACAAATAAATGAGACGCCCAACAATGTGTTGATACCAAGCAGGATCCACAAATAAAGGGCCTTCAACCAACACCAAATGATGGTTTTTCTCAATAAGAAGAGAAGCAGGTTTGGCTACAAGAAACCAGTTTCATTGATGATGTCTAAGGCATATTTTCTTTGACACAAAAGTATTCTAGTGACCTCTTAACGTCCATCACCTAGAAATATTCCCTAGTCTTCATACGAAAACATGTTTGAAGGTAACGCTTGAACTGGTGAATAGTTGTAGAGTCATTCTCTTATATGAGAATGTTGGGTTAGAAGCTCAAGGCAGTCTCTTGAAACGGTCCCCAGTTCAGGAACCGGATCCTTGAGTGTTTAATGAGGAGGAGACGATATTTCATCGGATATCATTAGCTGACATAGCAAAACTCTAAAGCCACTATTTCGACGGCTTCTGAGGGGAGATCCCCTTGGAACATTTGGTTTATCTCGGCTAAATCTTCTCGAAAGGATGACAGGTTTTCCAAAGACGAACTGATATCAGCAAAATACTTCTTCATTTCTCTCTCAAGGATGTGGTTCAAAGGAGGAGAAGATTGAGATGCGGAGACAAGCCTTTTTCATGTTTTGGGTAAGGAATTCCTCCAAAGATTGAGTGCGAGAAAACATTCTCCAGCCTGGAAAAGCATAAAGAAGCATTTAGGAAATTGAGAAACTATCTAATATCGCTTGAATAGAAGATAAATACCTTCATTGTAGATCCCAAGAGAAGATGGAATTAGAAGCCACTCCTCTTGGAACATAGTCACATAATTTGTTACTAAAGGTGAGAACAACAAAACAATTTGCGGTACTTTTGCATTTTCGTACACACTAATTCACATAAAATTCATATAAACTCGTGAACCAGAGCAAGACATTCACACCTTATGATAAAATTTGCATTCGAACACACATTTGAACTAGAAATAAGAACAATACTAACCAGGAAAAAAAAATTAGTTATACTGCATGCAATGGATGAGGACATTGCGCTAAAAGTTTAAACTATTGTAAAATAATCATTAGTATCACTTTAATAGTGTACCAATTAAAATGTTACAACATACCACGAACCAAAATAGCATTATGTATACTTCTAGATATATACCTAATACTTGAAGGGGAGCATACTGTGTATCCGAATTAATACCAAATATCAAAGTGAATTGCAATACTCGAATTCATACCACATACTAAAGCGAATTAAAAACAGGTGACAATGATCAAGAAATACTTAACGATTAAGTGATACTCAATTTATCGAGAGAAGGTATGAATACAGTAGGAAAGTCATAGTCAAGTAAAGCACAAATAAATGAGACGCCCAATTAACGAGGCGTTGATACCAAGTGATGTGCAGATTAGGCAAGTGTACCAAATCGTTTACCAAGTAATAAATTGATAAGTAGAGTATCGTATCCATGAGGATTGTCGTTTCGTCCAAACAATTCGCGTTACTTATTTTTGTAAGTTTGACGATATAAAAGTTAATGGTTAGAGAGTTGCAATTTTTATCTGTTTGCAACAGAGCAATTTACCTGTTTTTAGTTGCAGAAAAGTAAGTAGCAGTTAGGATTCTTTGAATCCCCTCTGTTTATATTGTTGGATATTAAATAACAGTAATGTTGCGTTTATTTATCTTAGGTGGACTATACAAGTGATGAGACCGTTGAGACGTTTCTAACCTAATAGATTTATCCCTCTGATGGCTAACTGCACCTGCTGATCGCACGGTGATCCTTACGTGCGGGGTCTTGCTAATTCAAAGGTAATTGAAACATAAACTTAAATTGGTGTTCTAGTTTTTCCCAAGGCAATGAAGGTCAAGGTTCCATTAGGTTAACCCATCTATGAATCTTACGACACTCATACCACATTCTTTCTCCACTCTTAGTAGTTCTACAAACGGGCAACCCTATCTTGTCTACCTTACTAAGTGTTTTAAGAGAATGGGTCAATCTAGGTTTATTCCCAAGAGACGCTTGTTTCCTTAAGTACTTAACAGTTACATCCTAGCTTCAACAGAATTACTACTCAGTCTTAGTAAAGTCACCTCCTAAGTATTTACTACTAGGGTCAACTCACTTTTGGTATCTTTCGCTTATTACTAACTAATTACTTTCTAGATAGATAGTTACTAGTATAATGCTAAAAATATCAAGATATAAGCAACAAGATAGTAATAACAATGGTAGGCCCTATCACAACTTAAGTACCTAATCTAGGGTTACACTCCTTTGAAATAAATGACTAAATTAGGAACTTTATAGTGAACAAAAAATAAAAAAAAATTAACGACATTAAATTGAATAAATATCCAAAAAAATAAATAGAGATTCATCTTAGAACTCTAACCTAAAAAGATTTAGTTACACATGGTAACTAAAAACAAATTATTAAAGATAAAAACATGTCCTAGAAGATCAAGGAGAAGATAGAAAATCTCCTGAAGCTCGAAGCTGCCTTCCTCTTGAACTGCCACAGTTCTAAAACAAAAAATTATGAACGGGGAAGGCTAGTATTTATAGTGAGAGTTTCTACTTGGGTTTGGGCTAAAAGTGTGTGCTCTACCCATCACAAAATCAGGATAAGACGCATGCGCCCAACATTTTTTATGCACAAGGAGCATGGCAGATGCATGGGGCGCATGTGAAGACTTACAAATCGGTAAGTGATTTGAAGATAAAGACCTAAAAACGAAGGAAAATCGGAGATTGGGCGCGGAAGAAAGACATCATGCGCCTAGGCCATTTCTCATGCGCCTTGGGCATGCATTGGGGTGCACTCTCATGCGTCCCGTGCATGCAAAAAGTCGGGGCGCAACTGACTTTTCCTACTTCCGTGTTGGGTAAATCCTGCACTTTGAGCCCAAACTCAGGTAGAAACTCTCACTATAAATACCAGTCTTCCTCATTTAGAATTTCTCGTTCAAAATTGTGGCAGGTCAAGAGGGAGGCGACTTTGGAGCTTCAGGAGAGTTTCTATCTTCTCCTTGATTTTTTAGGGTATGTTTTAATCTTTAGTAATTTGTTTTTAGTTACCATGTGTAACTAAATCTTTTTAGGTTAGAGTTCTAAGATGAACCTATGTATATTTTGGTTGAATATTTATTAAATTTAATATGTCGTTTATTTTATTTTATTTATTCTTTTGTTCGCTATTAAGTTTTACAGGGAGTAGTTTTATTTCTGTGAGAGGTGCAACCCTAGATTAGTTACTTAGGTTGTGACAAGGCCTAATATTTCTATCACTAACTAGATGCTTATATCTTGATATTTATATCCCTTTTCTGATAAATATCTGTCTAGGAAGTAAGTGATTATTAATTAGCCACATATACTGGAATAATTGTTGACCCTAGGCGTAGGTACTCAGTGGAAAGACCCCACTGAGTCAGGTGGTGCCTTACCAAACCTAGGAATTAAATAACTAGTAATTAGGGAAACAAGCACCTAGCTGTCCGACGTAAAGCTATAACCTAATAAGATCATTCTCTTGAAACCCTTAGTAAGGTAGACATATATTAGGGCTGCCCATCTGTAGAACTACTAAGAAAGCGTAGAGAGTGTGCTCTGAGGGTCCTAAGATTCATAGAAGGGCGGACCTAAAGGAACCTTGGCCTTCATTGCCTTAGGAAACACTGGAAAGCCAATATAAAGTTTATGTTTCAATTATCTTTGAATTAGCAAGACCCTGCACGTAAGGATCACCGTGCGATCAGCACGTGCAGTTAGCCATTAGAGGGAAAAGCCTAAGTAGGTACTCAATGTTAAATCCCATTGAGTCTGGTGGTGCCTTACCTAATTAGGAACATCCCAACGGCCTCATCATTTGTATAGTCTACCTAAGAGATAAAGGTGAGAAAAACACAAGGAGGGGGG
>Ga0228710_1002977_pt1 | contig 26947 bp, 15 predicted proteins | sample MedpolnodulmetaG_FD_177995 | JGI IMG/M metagenome (GOLD analysis project Ga0228710, IMG submission 177995) | Root nodule microbial communities from Medicago polymorpha collected in Santa Monica, California, United States - pink nodules | ecosystem: Host-associated > Plants > Roots > Nodule... | reverse complement strand
GGGGAGTTGTGAGGATAATAGAAAAATATCTTGGATTAAATGGGACCTGATTTGTAAACTTAAGGAGTATGGAGAATTTGGGGTTAGGCGGGTGCAATTAATCTTTCATTGTTAGGAAAATGGTGTTGGAGGATGTTGATCGACAAGGAAGGGTTGTGATATAGAGTCCTAAAGGCTCGTTATGGTGAGGTTGGGGGGCGGCTGCAGGAGGGTGGTAATCATAGCTCTCTTTGGTGGCGTATGGTGTGTAGGGTGAGGGAGTTGGGCATTGGTTTGATGATAATGTCCGTCGGGTGGTCGATGATGGGATAGGTACTCTTTTTTGGTATGATAATTGGATTGGGGATATTCCTTTAAAATTAAAATTTCCTAGACTTTTTGATTTATCAGACTGTAAGGAGAGTACGGTGGAGGAGATGTCGAGGTTAGGGTGGGAGGAAGAAGGGTTGGTGTGGGTGCGGAGACGTCGTTTGCTAGCATGGGAGGAGGAGAGTGTGAGGGAGTGCTCTGCTATGTCACATAACTTTGTTTTGCAGGATAACGTACATGATACTTGGAGATGGCAGTTGGATCCCATTCGTGGCTACTCTGTGAGGGAATCTTATCGGTACATTACGAATTTAGATGTGATGATTGATAGGACTCTCGTGGATGACGTCTGGTTCAAACAAGTTCCATCCAAGGTTTCTTTGTTGGTGTGGCGCCTCTTCCGGAACAGGTTGCCGACTAAAGACAATTTGTTACGGTAGGGTGTCATTCATGGTGATGCATCGACATGTGTAGCAGGTTGCGATGATTCGGAAACGGCTTTGCATTTATTTTTGAATTGTGACGTCTCAAGTGGTCTTTGGGCACAAGTGCGACTTTGGTTAGGTATTTCTTCAGTTACTCCAGGTGACATCCGACATCATTTCTATCAGTTTGCTAAAATGGCAGGTATGCCTAAGAGTTCTCATCTATTCCTAACAACTATTTGGTTTGCTGTTATTTGGGTTATCTGGAAGGAGAGGAACAATCGTGTCTTTCAAAATACGGTTGCTACCCCTTTCATGCTTTTAGAAAGAGTCAAGCTTATTTCATTCTTATGGTTGAAATCAAAACATGTTTCCTTCAGTTACAGTTATCATGACTGGTGGAAACATTTGCTCCTTTGTATGGACATAATTATGTAATTTAGTTTCTTTGTTTGGTTGGTGCTTGTTTTGGCACCTAGACTCTGTAAATATTTGCCAGTGTTCTCATTGCACACCTTGTGTGGGATGTATCACAGCTGCGTTTGATATATCTCGTTTTGATTTATTAAGAAAAAAAAGAAGCTATTGATAGATAGTTAATAGATTCTATTTAAAAAATTTATGTAAATCATTGGATTAAATATTTATTAAATATTATTATTAAAAAATTATAGATAAATAATATGTACGTGTCAACTCGTTTAAATACTAGAAATAAGTTTCACTGGTGTGCAAGTTAAATTTACACGTGTTTTGTCATGTCATATTAACAAAACTAGTCGTTATCAATTGACAAAGATGGGTTAGGTATGTTATCAATGCCAAAAATGTGTTGCGTATTATTTTTTATAGTTTTATTCATAAGAAGAAAAAAAAGTATTAAATAATGATCCCGTGTTCCACGCCATGGCAGTAAAGTTATAAAGTGTATTGAGCACTATATATTGTCCAAGTTCCACCACTCGTTAAAATCAGCTCATATTTTCATCTTTTGCACAAAGAAGTGTGAGTGACCTCATTTTCTAGTACTGTAGTGATTTCTTTGGCTGGAGTTGGACCCATCGATGACACACTTTGTTTTGAATCGCATTAACATTTAGCTACCGACATATATAACACAGGTTCTCTAGATCACTGGATTGGAGATCATTCATAACCATCTTCAATGTTCTGATTTAACGATAAAATGACAGACCTTAAATTTGACTATTTGAGTGTTCTAATTTCTATGCTCCAGTTCGGTTAGTCTTTTTAGATGGATTTAAGTATAAAATTTCTCTTTTTTTCTTTTGGGATCTCTCTTTTTTATTTTGATTTTTTATAAAAAAATAAATAGCATATTACCTATTCTACAAAAAAGCTGACGCTATATGGCTTGAGGGAGTTACAAAACTACTTATTTAGGCTTAAATATGTCATTGTTCCATGCACTTTTACTTCTTTTTTTTTGGTCCCCACAATATATTTTTTTGGCTTAAGTTCAGGGTCGTTCCTAGAGTTTTACAGGCCTTAAACATAATATGAGAAAAAGACCCCTTACATGATATATCATAATTTTTTTTAGTTCATTGTCGTGATTTTATCAAATTCTCTTTTTGTTTTTCCTCGCTTTTTACTACCAAAGAAGAACAAAAAAACAACAAAAGATGAGTGAGCCACATGATCTTAAATGCGTCTCACGTGATTTAGCATAATGATATAATTTAATTTTTGGAACCTTTGAAAGACAACATTAAGATTAATTTCTCTGATAGACCTATTTTCAACTAAAATATAATTTATTTTGTTATAAAATTATCCCAATTTCTTGGATAATAAATATGACCAATATATTTAATATTAGTGAGGCACATTATTAAAAACAAAGGACCCAAAAAAATATCAAAAATTTATTCGATAATAATTTTTTTGGCACATTATTAACAGAAGCCAAATTTTTTTTATAGGGAGGGTGTATATAGAAATATTTGTATATAAGGGTGTATATATAAAAATTGAGACAAAAGGGCCAAAAACATTAACAGGCCTCAGCCCAGCCTTTCAACATGTTTGGCCTTTTAGTGAACTTTGCTATATACACCACCCAAAAACAAAATATTTCTATATACACCTCCTACCGTAATTTTTTTGTTAGGACCCCCTACCGGCATGGGCCCTAGGCTGTCGCACCTCCGGCCTATGTCTAGGGCCGGCCCTGCTTAAGTCCCTGCACTTTGTAAAATATTTGGCATTGACTCTTCTGTTAACTTCAAGTTAAAAAAATTGTTAAAACTAACGGTGTGCCACATGGACCAGTTATTTTATGCCACGTGGCATACTAAAAGACAAAATTTTCATAAAATTAAAATGAATAAAATTATTGATTTTTAAATAGTTTTTATATTACTATTATTATTAAATTAGAAATAACAAATTAAAAGTGTAAGAATCAATGACATATTTAAGCCATTTTTTTTATAAGGGTTTAAATATGTCTCCACAAAAATTTTAAATATGACTAAAAAAAAAAATGACTTGAGGGGACTACAAAACTCTAAGAAAACTTTTTATAAGCGTTTAGATATGTCTCCAGAAAGAAAGAAAAAAAGACCGAATAAGACCCCTCTCAATTTTCTTAGGATCTATTTTAGTCTTTGATTTAAAATAATATCAAACTAGATTCTTACAAGAGGTTGAGGTTGAGTAGTTCATTTGCTTTCAGTTAAGAATTAAAATATTGGAGGTTTATAGATCAAAACATTTTGAAATTGGGGAGGATTTATAATGAGTTGGAGATTAATTTATTCTCCATATGTATTACTTCTTATAAGTGACTAAATTGAGTTGCCAAAAAAATTGTAAATGGTCAAATTGTATCTTTACTTTTAAAAAAATATATCTTGACATATCTATGTAAAATAATATATCAAGGATTGCATTATATACAGAAATTGGTGAGATCATTAGGCATATTTGAAACTCGACATAACTTGTATTATATCATTTTTTTAACTAAAATCCCACTCTTCTAAAAAATACATGACTTTTCTACTAACACACTAAGAATACCTGGTTACACCAAGTTTAATTTAAATTTAATCATACTACTAAAATTACTCCTGCTCATGTAATTTTTTTCAAAAACTATTTTCATCTCTTACACTCTCTCTAATCCTCACCTCTCTCTCACAAACATTCAATAAATATGTGACCATGCTTGATGAAAAATTAAATTGAAGCACAAAGTCGTCACTTAAAATAATTTTTTAGTTGAGTTAAAGGACTACGGCGTAAACTCGACTTTACGCTGTCCTCCAATCAAATTGCTCATTTTATGACTAGTGACATGAATTAATTATGTTTCACCTACAAAAAAGAAAAGTTTTGAGGTGTATTATATAAGTCAATACAAGTCAAGTTGTATCTGTCTAACAAGACTTAAGTTGGATTAACATTTTAGAAGACTGGTATGAAAGCTAAAATCCAAGGTTATTACTTTTCTTATCCAATAATTTTTTTTCATCTTATTCGTATTGTAAAATCTGAAATGTTTAACGTGGATTGGAGGATTTCATGTGGGTTTTTTTTCTCCCGTTAAGATTCTATAATCTAAACCGCATAAGACGCTTGAAATTAAACAGGGTGGGAAAAGAAGTTGCCAAAATCCAATCCATAAATTAAGAAACATTTTAGAAGCCCAATATGAAAGCTAAAATCCAATCCAATAAATTTATAATAATAATAAACCCTGTGGCTAACTAGCGAATGTAGTGCAGTATTTTTGGTTGAAAACATTTTCTTGTTTCAACTTACAACATTTTCCATGGCGTTTTGTTTCACTGAGTTCGCTTCAAGCTTATTCGGCGCAGCTTATCGCAAACCCAATCCCTTCACCACTCTTCTTTCCACCAACACCAAAATCAAAATCCAAAGAACTATTCATTTTCAACCGTTAAATTCATCTCCAATCTTCCGCAACAACCATAACAAACTCACTCGCCTCTCATCATCCACCTCATCTCCTCCCCAAACCACCGATGACTCCGACGACGTCTCCACCGTTATTCCACCTGATAACCGCATTCCTGCCACCATTATCACCGGTTTTCTCGGTTCCGGCAAGGTATCATCTTCACTTCTCTCTTTTTCTTATCCTTTTCAGTTCAATCATTTCAACGCTTAATCAATTTTGACTTTGAATTCTACAGACAACACTGCTGAATCATATTCTGACCGCCGAGCATGGAAAACGAATTGCTGTTATTGAGAATGAGGTATGTTGAATTTGAATATCTATATGATTGTGACTATTTGAGTGCTAATGTTTTGATTCATGGTCTGTTATTGTTGTAGTTTGGTGAAATCGATATTGACGGTTCTTTAGTTGCGGCGAAAACGGCCGGTGCTGAAGATATTATGTTGTTGAACAATGGCTGTCTTTGCTGTACTGTGAGGGGTGATCTTGTTAGAATGATTTCTGAATTAGTCACTTCCAAGAAAGGAAAATTTGACCATATTGTTATTGAGACTACTGGTATGTAACTAAGCAACTTCAAAATTCTTCATTGTGAAATAGAACTGCTTATTTGGGTTTTGATATCTAATATGATTTGACTGTTTGTATTAATACAGGTTTGGCGAATCCGGCTCCGATAATTCAAACCTTTTACGCCGAGGAAAATATTTTCAATGAAGTCAAGTTGGATGGTGTTGTCACTTTGGTGGATGCCAAACATGCTGGTTTGCATCTTGATGAGGTTAAGCCAAAAGGTGTGGTCAATGAGGCAGTAGAACAGATTGCATACGCTGATCGAATAATTGTAAATAAGGTATTCATGACGAATTTATTCTTATTACAGAGTGGTTTTTAGTTTTTCGTTGATGAAAAATATGGATTGTCGAGAAAATGGGACATTGATTTAGATTTAGTAAATCGCTAACTAAATAATGTATAGTATGGCTATGGTTTTATATCCTTCCATATAGCAAATTTTGAATTATTCTAAAAATTCTACATCAAGTTATGGAATGAAATAAATACTTTCTGTGTGCCATTTGGATAAACTTCTTGCAAATCACTTCGGTGTTGTTAAATAGTGGCTATAGAGCCGACACTATAGCGCTATTGCATAGCGGAATTTTAGCAGATTGCTATTGTTCCGCGGTATGCTATCTAGTACAAACAAAATGTTGAGAGATAGCAGCTATAGTGGCGCTATAGCACTGTCGTGCAGTGGAATTTTAACAAACCGTTGTTTTCTGCTATTCGCAATTCACAACACTGAAACACTTATGGAAAAAGAAATATTAAAAGAATCTTACAAGAAATATGACTTTTTTAAAGACATCTTTTCAAATAAGATATTAACTAACTTATTTTTATTCAAGAATGGCTTTTAGTTTGGGGTTCTAAAACATGGATTAAGAAAATAGTCTATCATTCTTAGACAGCGGAGCATAGTGATATTAGCCGACTCCAAAATTCCATAACGGGATAGCAGGATGGCCGTTATTTGAAACTTTCATACATTCAATATTTCTCCATGTATAAAAACTCAACAATTAGCTGTGACTGACATGAAGAGGGGGAAAATGACAGTATTGTTTTGGAGTTTACAATTGTAAAAGTTTTAAAATATAGCCAACCACAAAGCCCAACATTTAAATCTTAAGTTTTTTTTTGGAATTTCCCGTCTCATTATGAGGTGCAGCACCGTCTCGCCGCATCACCAAACTGCTCTGCTGCATTAGGGTGCTATTTACTACACTATATTGCCGTATAGCCGGCTTCGTCTTTCTCTGCATCTAATTCAAAATTATTCTTGAACTGAACTACGTTGTGCGCTGTGGAATGAAATAAATATTCTTTGTGCAAGATATAGATTCTATGGAACTGTCTGGTTAAAATTCTCAAGAAATACTTATGGAAAAAGAAATGTTAAAAGAATCTTACAATAAAAATGATATTTTATTTATAAAAAAAAGCTTCTCATATGAATTGGAATAGTTTCTGCATCTGAAAAATATCTTATTTTACTTCTCCACAAACATCTATAAACTTTCAAGGATTTTCCTGCAAGTAATAGCCATAAACTTATTTTAACTGAGAATCTTCTCTAAGTTAGTCGTTCAATATGCAACCTCAAAGCCCTAACATTTAAATCTTCACTGTTTTGGTACTTTTCAATTGTAAATTTTTTAAAATACACAACCTTAAAGCCCCAACATTTAAATCTTAAGGGATCTTTTGGAATTTTCAATTTCATTATGAGGGGCAGCACCATCTCACCGCGACAACTATTGTTTCGGCCACTATAGCTTCCGTTGCGGCCACTACACCAAACTGCTCTGCTGCTATATGGTGCTATTGACTACACTATATATATTGCAGTGTAGTTGACCTAGTCCTTCTACGCATTTAATTCAAAGTTATTCTTGAACTGAACTATGTAGCGGGCTATGAATGAAATGAATACTTTGTTCTTTGTGCAAGATATATATTTTATGAAACTGTCTGGATAGGATTCTCAAGAAACACTTATGGAAAAAGAAATGTTAAATGAATCTTACAGTAATTATGAGCTTTTTAAAAACAGCTTCTCATATTAGTTGAAATCAGTTTCTGCATCCAAAAAATATCTTATTTTACTTCTCCATTAACATCTATAAGCTTTTAAGGATTTTCATGCAAGTAATAGCCATAAACCTATTTTAACTGGGAATCTTCTCTAAGTTAGACGTTAATACAAAGTGGTTCTTATAGTACTCTTGTCTATCTTGCACCAGACTGATCTTGTTGGCGAATCAGACATCACTTCTTTGGTCCAGCGGATTAGGGTTAGTGTCTTTCTCTTTCTACTGTATATAAGCGTTTAGTTATTTTTCTTAAGTTTAATTCATTATTTTGAAAATGTCTGACTAATTTTATTGTGTTATATTTTTCAGAAAATAAACAGCCTGGCCAATTTAAAGAGGACGGAGTATGGAAAGGTGAACTTGGATTATGTTCTTGGCATTGGAGGCTTTGATTTGGAGAGGTACCTTTTTTTTCTTCTTCTTATTTCCCTCTTTTTCAATTGTTTAAGAAAAAGGAAATTTTAATGTAAGTTTACTTCTTCTCGGCACAATGAGTTTAGTTATAATCATGTCCATCCTGCTAGCCTGTACATATACTCGAGTTATTTTCATTGTTTAGTTGACCATATGCTAAAATCATTCTCATTTCCTACCATATAACTTTTAGAACTTTTGGTGTCTTTCTCTTCCTAATGTATCTAATTGTTGAGTTATTTTTTTAAATTGTATAACTCATTCTTTATCTAAGTTTTAGTTTTTATTTAATGTTCTAAGTAGCACTCACATTTTTGTACCCTTGTCAACTGCCTTGCTTTGTTGTCATGTTTAGTCATAACCTCATGGGTATTTAGACATTTATTCAGTTAATATCTTGTTATTATGTTTTTACCGTCCAAGCCTGAGTATATGATTTGTGCATGTCTTCTTGATCTTTTAAAGGATTGAGAGCGCTGTTAATGATGAAGGATCAAAAGACGAAGATCACGCCCATAGCCATGACCATGACCATGAACACCATCATCATGATCATCACCACCATCACCATGAAGATTCACATGACCACAAGCATGGTACCTAAATTTGTCTTGTGTGCTGACTGTATTTGTGACATGTTATTCTTGTTTGTAACACTGTTCAGGTTGCAATCCTATTTTTTTTTTAAGATTTGTCAATTAAAGCTAATCCTATTATATATATATATATAGAGAGAGAAATGCTAGCAACACACCTTCTAACACACACTTTCCAACACACTCTCTTTGATTGGTTAAAATTCACATGGGACCCACCAAAAGTATATAGGACCCACATGATTTGGTGGGACCCATGTGAATTTTAACCAATCAAAGGGAGTGTGTTGAAAAGTGTGTGTTAGAAGGTGTGTTACTAGCATTCATATATATATATATATCATTGTTTCATCTAATTTTATTATTTGAATGGTGGCCAACAATTTTTACCTATTTGCTTCCCAATTCAATCCTTTCTCGTTTCATAAGGACAAATTATATGGACATAGCTTATAGAATAGTATTAACTTTACTGTGTAGTTTTGCTATGAAGTAAGGGCAACTTTTTTGTTTTTATATGCAGATCATCACGCTCATGATCATAGTCACGATCCTGGCGTTTCATCAGTGAGCATAGTTTGCGAAGGAAACTTAGACCTTGAGAAGGTCAGTACTTGCTATTTGTCTGCTTAAAACTAAGCTCATTAACTTTTCTTATCCATTTGGATGCTTGGGGGAATGCCTTTATTTTAGATGTTAATGCTCACGCAAAAATTCTTCGTTGGCGTTTATGTGCTGGAAGCGTAACTAACATACTTTTTCTTTAGGCTAACATGTGGCTTGGTAACTTATTGATGGAACGTAGTGACGACATTTATAGGATGAAAGGTCTTCTATCTGTTCAAGGAATGAATGAAAGATTTGTCTTTCAGGTGATTTTAAAATTACTTCTATCCTATTATTGTTGTTGTTTTCAATTAAGCGACATGAGTCAGACACCGAGACACATATAACATGTGCGGTGTCTGTGCTTCAGTGGACTTGCTTTCGCTGTTATCATATACTATGTTCAGTTTCGCCAATAAAGCATGGTTTTTTTCTGTAACAGGGAGTTCATGACATATTTCAAGGTTCACCGGAAAGGTTGTGGCAGCCAGATGAACCAAGGACAAACAAAATTGTTTTCATAGGGAAGAACTTGAATGCTGAGGAATTGGAAAAGGGGTTCAAGACCTGTTTGCTGCGATACTAAGAAGTTTAGTACTATGTCCTTAATCCTTTATTCTTTTTGATGGTGCATGTCGTATACGAGTTTGTCTATATACGATACAGAATGATGAACCCACTTACTATATGAATAGTGAAAAAATGTTTTCCATTTCTAAAATACCTTCGTCTTCTAATGAAGGTTGAGTTTCATCCCTAAAATCATGACTGCATAAATATCAACTATTTTAGGCTGTTTGCCATCTTGAACTGAAATACCAAAAATCCAATGGATTTCACAAGTGTTTTCTTTTTGGCGAAATGAATTTACAATGCGAAAAAAAAATATAATTATGTAAGTAGCATGAAAAATCATAGATATTTTGGATCTACACTGATCCAAATACATCACTGTGAAAAGTGGACATCAAAAGAAAACCAAAATTCTAAAAACGTGTTGCATGAAAAAAGGGTGTGGAAATATAACTCATTTTTATCTATCTTGACCCCTGGCCCTGGGCATGCAGAATTCAAAACGTCAAATGCAAAATGGCCTGAATTGAGAATGAAAGTAGATATTCGTATTAGTGAGTAAGGTAGATATTGAAATGGATGATGGTGTCGACTCCATCTGTGGTATGCTGATCCTCTTTCAGCAGCATCTCAAGTGATGCATATCCCCTTGCATTCTCATACTTACCACTCCCACCAATCACTGCAACCTCAGATTTCAGCGATGCTGTCCTGTGAACTCCAAACAAGCTTATACTGTCATCTACGTCATCATGATCATTACCTCCATGCAGAAACACCGTCATCACAACGATCTGACTAGTACCATCCAATGAGCTAGCCGTGTAGAACCCTTGTGCTCTTCCAACCACACCTGAATCCAGCTCGTGCCCTTCAGTCAACTGATCATCGATCACTGTCACAGACCCAAACATCAGCTTCTGAACTGTTAATCCTCCTGGAAGGTTCCCTGCTGAAACAAACGGCTGATTGTTGCTGCCTGTAACAACGTTGTTGGTTCCCCGGTTTTGGAACATGGTGGAGGAGGACTGACCGTTACCTAGTCCTACGAGGAGTGGTAAGTTGTTGTTTGTGATGATGCCATTGAGCTTGGGGATGACTAAGGGTATTCCTCCTGTGATTGGGAAGATGTTGTTGTTGTTTTTGGAGAAGGGTAAGCCTGTTACATCACTGTTTGCTACTATTCCGGTCACCACTCTTGCTGATGGGTGTGACCCACCTAGTATATCATGCATGAAGAATGATAGTGATGGTTCTTTTACCACCGGCCGTGGCTGCTGTTGATCCTCATTTGTGGGACTTGCCACTGGTGAGATTGAGACATTATCTCCTGCTGGGGCTTCGACTTCTGGTATTGGTGGGTCAGTATTTGCTTCTTCATTACCGGTGCCAGGGCCTGTCTGTGGTGTTGTAATGGGAATTGTAGTTGTGAGTGAAGGGTTGGATACTAATGGGAGTGGTAGATTGTTAATGACTTGTTGTGGTTCTTGTGGATCCACTTCATCTAAGATCCTTGCAGAGTAGGAAAGCAAGAAATTGGTGGTTAGGATTAGGAAGAAAAGGCTGATGGTGGCTTTCATAGTGCTAGGATTGAATATGAATGCATGGGCCATTTGCGTTGCGGCGAGCTTGAGGGTTGTAGAAGGAAGATCTAGTTTACTGTTGATTTAGCAGATTTCTAATTGTGTCTATATACTCACAAATATTGTTGAGTGTGGTAGTGGTGAGGATGGGTCTCTTGACTCTTGACTCTAATCTTCAATTCAAAAAGTGGAGCTGATACTATATATGGAGTGGTTGGTGTTCTTTCCATTGGTTGTATTGTGTTTTGGATAAAACAACTCTCAAATTAGAGTTGACATTTTTTGAATTCAAACGTCACTTTAATTATGTAGAAGTAATATGTGTCTTTGCATTTTACTTTTCCTGGATGATCAAAAGGAATTTGAGTTACCACACAGACAAGACAATAATTTGGTTTCTGATGCTGACTTCTTATAGTTATATTTTCTTTCTTCAAATGAAGATACAAATCAATTGTTATTTTAATTGTTCCCAATCTCTCGGCTCAATGTCTTTAAGTTTTGGGTGGAGAATGGAGATGTAGTATCAATGTCTCATGACAGTTTAGGTCTTTAGCATGTTATTGCTCCGGTGATTTGCAGGCCCGATGTTCCGCGGACTACCCAGCATGGCTTCGGCTAAAGACAAGAGATCTCCATCTCTAACATAAGACTCATTTTAATGGATGATAGGTAATTTAAGTTGTTGCTTGAATCGCCATTTCTTAGAAGACCAGCTTTGCCATGCTGCAGAACCTATATTTTCTTTTTGCTCTTCAGTACTGACTTCATTTTACGTGTTATAAGCTTAGACCAATAAGCAATATACAGAAGAACATGTAATTTGATGAGCATACTTCAGTAAAATGAAAACCATAGCAATTATGAAACAGTCTCCTAATAATAGGGATGCCACAAAAACAAGAAAATCAAGTATATGAGGCAAATATTCCGTGCTGTCTAAGTTCTTCAAATTTTGACGAATCTATCACACCCTGTAATTTATCACCCGTTGTCCAAGTTTTCTAAGCCAGTGTCTCTAATCACAGAGCTACTAAGTGCATGGTTGGTTATGCGGTGACAAAAATTGATTTTGTATACTTAAAAAGTGAGTTGACAGTAAAGTTGATTATATGTTTGGATATATTTAGGCAAATGTGAGTTAAACAATAAATATCGGTGTTATCCCATTTTAGTTCAAAAGCTACAAATACTACTTCAAGTTAAAATCGATTCTAGAGACAAAACCGATTTTACGAGAGGAACCAATATATGTTAAAATCAATTTTACATCTTCGAAATCAATTTTAATTGCTTCACACGTGGAACCAAACATCGCCAAAGTCAGGATAAGTAGATTCCAACATAGCAGTCCAAAAATGTAACTATTCCAATATAACGTTGTTTAATTGAATGATTTTTTATTTATTTAATAATATTCAGTTATATTCTAGCTATTCCATCGATCTTCAACCTGTCTTATCTTTTCAAAAGCTACAAATTCTTCTTCTTCTTTTTTTGTAAAGTAACCTAATGCATAGAAATTTACCTTTAAGGTGAATAAGTGAGGTGTTTTGAGTTCGAACGCTGACCCCTGCATATAATATGCATTGTCACTACGAAATGAGCTAAGCTCGAGGGAACAACCACCAATTCTTACATATGAATTTAAATTCCACTGTTCCATATTTTCAAATTTTATTTTGTGAACCTACAGAAAATTTCAATGCTACTGAGAATATCAGAAACACACTCAAATCCATATTAAGTAAAATTTCAATACTATAGAGAAAATCAGAAAGCACAATCTGGACTGATTTTTAAAGAAACTACTAAGCACTAACTAAAATACACGTCATACAGAAGGAACTTAGAGCTTGTAACTTTTCCTTCTACTGTGCTAGACCCTACTTTATCCACAACCTTAACAATAGCATAGCCATTAGCACCATAGTATTTTCCAATGCCACCAATAACTGCAACATGTGACTCAAAAACATCACTCCTATGAACTCCAAAAAGTCTCAACCCGTCTTCATACTCACCTTTCAGAAAACTCACTGTCATAGCCACCATATGGCTACTTCCATCCTCTTCACTAGCTACATACACCCCTTGTGCTTTTCCAAGTTTCTTTAGTTCATCTTCATGATCACCTTCAACTAGTAGTTCCTCGTCAATCGATGTTACTGATCCAAATTCGAGCTCTTGAAATGCTGCTCTAGTAGGAAAAGAGAAACCAATGGTGGAAAGATCAAGTGTTTGTGTTTGAGTTGATTGTGGAATTGGAATCCCTCCATTAGGAGGAAAAAATCCTAGAGGTTTTGGAAAAGGTAATTGATTTGTGACCTTAGTAGTGGAAGGTTTCTCTGTATTAATATTAGGATGTGTATCATTGAGCATATGCTTTATTAAAAATGTTATTCTATGATGACCATGGTAGTGATTAGGGGATGGATTACCAAGAGTTCTAGCAAAGGAAAATTTGTTTATGGTAGTCATTAGCAAAAGTAACATGATAATTGCTAGACGAGAAGGGAGATTGGCCATTGTGGCATTGGTTCTCTTGGCATTAGTTTGCTTGATTGTTTTTATATAATTATTATTAGGATTCAACTATAAGTGTAGTGGTTAGACTTACCTATGATCAAATATTAAATGGCTATAAATACTAAGATGAGTCTTTTGATTAGGTTGTGATGAATGGAACAAACTCAACCAATACATGATTCAAAAGTTTTCCATTATGCATATGATGGTGTGAATGGTGCCAAGAAAATATTATTTATAGATATAAATTGTTGGCTTTCATTACAAAGGGTAAATCGCAAAAGTTATAAAATTAGAATCCAATTGTTGACTTTTTTAATCAACAGAACAATTTTCCAAAAGCAACGCTTTGCAGTTAGTACTAACATAATGTAATATGTAATTTTTTGTTTTACAAAAAGTAATAAGTAACTTATATTCATTAATCTATCTATAATCATAATCAAGTTTTTGAAGATATGATAACGCTAAACACTAAAATTCAATAAAAGAAATAATGAAATCAAGTGTAATTTGGTGGAAATGGATTCTCTCCATTAACATTCTCTCATATTTTCTCCACTAGACCGATCCCCATTCAAATGTCATAATTTCTTTTTTCCATATTATAAAAGAGAAATTCTTACGTGAACTCTCACCTAACACGTCATTCTTACACCCGACCAATTAAAACCCAACACCTCATTAAAATAATTAAAAAAATAAAAAATCATATTTATTTTCCTTATTATTTCTGACGTTTTCTCTCCATCCTCTCTCCACTTTCTTTAACTGATCATCATCATCACCCCTAACTGATTTTAATTTATTTTTTTTAATTATTTTAATGAAGTGTTGGGTTTTAATTAGTCAGGTATAAGAATGACATGTTAGATGAGAGTTCATGTAAGAATTTCTCATTATAAAACCCTTCTACCTATGACTACTTGATTAGTGGCTCATATCACTTGCTACTTAGACCAATCTGTTGGTAGGGAATGAGTGATTTAATTCATTCCACATTGTAGTCCCTTTTTATTGGTCCCACAATACATGTTATTGTTTTACATGTTTTTTTGAAAGAAGTTTAAGTGAGTTTGGCTTCATAGACTGCAGGGTTCAACATGCGTTAACAAAAATATTTACATGCCTACAATTTTAATTAATTAATATACAGACCAAATTTAATTATAGAATTCAATATTATGAAGTAATTAATTTCTAATGTTTTACTTGCAATTGGTTTCAGATCTTTTCATTTTCATTCCTTTATTTTCCATGTTTTGTCTACCATTTTGTATTGGTTATGATTGTTTACTCTAAATTTAAGAGGTTGTTTGAGCAATAGGTAAATAAACACTCTCTTTTCAACACTCATTCTTTATTGGATAAAACCAATGTATAACCTATCACTTTATGTGGAACCTATTTCCAAAGTATGAGACCCACCATGATTTAAACCAATTATAAAGTGAGTGTTGGAGAGAGTGTTGCTAGCATTACTCATAGGTAAAACGTAAGTACAAGTCTCTGATTTAAGAGATTATGATTCATAACAAGGCAAGTTAATTAGTGAGAGCTATTTTTGGTCTCTCAGAAGCCACAACAATCTGAACCTCATTTCTAAAATCTTTAAGCATATACCAATTTCCCTGCATCAATGACATGATCTAGTTTTGACACCATCTCCACAAGCATAGACGTGACAGCAGCAAAAGGCAGTGCATCTGAAAACTCAAGGCTAGTGGCTGCAATCTTAGTTAGTAGTGGTGGCCTTAAAACCGTCTTGTGTCCTTAACTTGATAGTCCACTAGAATTGTTTTTGGACTTAAAAATTTCAAACGTTGATGAAGAATCATGACATATATTACTAATAAATATTGAGATACATGAAACATCTTCATGCTTAACTGTTTCAGTAGGCTTGTTGATGGGGTGACCTAGAAAGAATTGTGGTTGGGATTTGAAGTCATTGTTAATGCTTCATTGAGGTTATCAGATAGTGTTTCAGCGGAGAATTTGCATTTTTTCCTTGGTCTATTAACAAGTCTGATGCAAGAGTCTTTGTATAGAGCTCGAATTGACCATGGTACCTTAATTGATGAAAAAAATGAAGGCGTATATATCAAGAACTTAAGAAAATACTAGCAAACATAAGAGAGTTAATATTTTATGCCAACCGATTGTTCGAGAACTTAGCAAAAAAAGGCAAAAAAGAAGTCAATTACCCCTATGATGTGTCATATAACCTTCGGTCCACGTAGAGGTGTCACATGTACAGTTCATGTCATAGGTGTAACAGTCAAAACTCAAAACAGAAGGAGGAGGGTATTTGATTGACGTTTGACAATTTAATGGGGGTTTTGAAGTTTTGCAAAATTCAGATGGGTTTTTAACAAGAGTTACAATTTCAGAGGAATAATTGACTATTCACTCTGTAGTGTGACAATACACAGATTAAATCTTCTTATTTTATTTTCAATATCCAAAATATATTGTTTCAAAAAATAAAACTTAAATTGAATAAAATGTAAAACCTACAATTATAATTCATAGGTTAAAATATGGTTTTAGTCCCTGCAAATATGTCTCGTTTTGGTTTTAATCCTTGTAAAAGAAAATTTGTAGTTTTTGAAAAGTACCTGGAGGGACTATTTTCAAAAATAAAATATTTTGCAGGGATCATTTTAAAAATCAAACTATTTTACAGGAACTATTCTTCTACAAAATGGGTTCATTCATTGTGTGCCACGTGTGCAAATCATCACAAAAGTGGAGTCATGGACCAAAACCAAAACGAGACATATTTGCAGGGACCAAAAACTACATTTTTTTTACAGGGACTAAAACCAAAACAAGACATATTTGCAGGGATCAAAACCATATTTTAGCCTAATTCATATTACTCACAAATTTAAATAAGCATAGCCACATCACTCGATGACATGTCAACTAATTATTCATAACATACCAACAAAATCCAGTGATGGAGACGGGATTGGCCTAAGGGTAAGGCTACTAAGACCTTAGGTCAACCAAGAAAAAATAAATTTTCATTTGATTTTATAAACAAAAAAACCTCATATGCAGATAAAAAAACTCCATATATTAAAATTTACTTTAGGCCTAACTTACTATTGAAAATTATTGGGCCAACCTGTTGGAGAAAATTTCAAAAAATTTAAAATTTGGAGGACTAAAATTTTAAAATCGTAAAGCCACGGAAAACCATTGATCCATAGTACATTTAAACCTATTTTTTACATTCATATATAGGAACACTACAATTTTGCAGTTGTTTGTTTTCACAAACTTTTTGTGCTTTGCTTTGAAATAAGACATCAGTTATATCAAAAAGTGTCCTTTACCTTCGTTTGAGTTGGATAAGCCTTCAAGCTTTGGTATGGTGGAATTATGGAAAATCTTCACAAGACCAATTTTTTAAAACCAATAGGCTCATTACAGGACATATGCCACTACCTATGGCAATGGTAGTGATGAAGTCTTTTGCAATGTTCCATGCATTAATATCAACTTGGTAACTTGACACAGTTATCAGATTAAAAGTCAAGAGAAATATCATAACACCATAATCATAATTCTTCATTATTAGGACAATGCTAACAAAACCCATCTATTCCATTGCCAAAGCCATCTAAATTTAATAATTTATCACATGTTGTAAATTGTATGCAAAAAATAATCAATCCTATTGAAAAATGTTCTGGTAAGGTAAAACTGTTTTGTAAAGTTAGTCAGACACATCTCATGTAAATGACACAACCAATAAAAAATGCAGGTGCACAAACTATTAATAAACAAAACAAAATTACCAGAACAATGATATATCAGAACCTAAAATTAAAAATTGCAAGGACTTCACTTTTTGACACATCCACCTTTAAATACTTGATCAATATCTGATATTGAATTAAGCTCTGTTTGAGGCCAATGGTTACATAGAAACTGTAAATTTTGAATCAAACACTGCAGCAGAATGCAAAATCCAACCAATGATATAGAAAACGAAAAAACCTATAACTCTAACTAACAAAGAAATGATAATAACATAGCAATTACTCAAGCTGCATATTCCATACACCATAAACTAACAATAACCTATGAAGTCACTAGTAACCATAACAAACATAAAATAAATAACAAGATAATAAGTTAACATATAGGTTGTAGTTGAGTCTCTAGCTCAGATCACATAGCTTAACATCCATATCCTAATAGTGATAAAACGGGGTTGACTCCATCAAAAAGAGGCTGCAAAAGCTCTTGAGACGATTCCTTCTCCAAATCAAAAGAAACAATCATCAGTGCAAGACTAGTATCAGGTGCCAACCAATTAACCGTGTCACTCACAAATATTCCCGGTCTAGAAACCAAGTGACGATGACCTGGGAAGTCGTGAATCTTTCTCCAATACTCGGTACCCAATGTATGAACGTATAAGTCTCTTTTGTTGTAAGAGAAAGAAAGAGAAAAAAATCTTATAATTATTAGTAAAACCATCATATACTATGGTATACAAAGGTTCGATGATATATTTGCTCTGAAATTTTCAAAGGAGGCAACATGTTGAATTTCCCTATGGAAGGGTTACACAAAAGTGCTAAAGATTGATCAATTTCAATACAGACGATGCCATCACAAGTGGAAACTCCCATATCAATGTTCTGAATCCCTCTCATAGAGTACGTGAGTTGTCTCGCATGCATAGAAGTAACTCAGTTGGGGAGTGTGTAGAGCTTAGGAGAACACAGTGGCGGTCGTGGTTGGACCTCGACCAAAACAGATGCTTCTTGGCGAATTCAGAATCTTGGGAGATAAGAGAATTCCATGACTTGCAGAGGCAACAGAGTTGAAGGAGAAGTTTCACGGGGAGCCAACACAGGATTTCAACAATGAGATCGAATGGAAGAAAGGGAAGAGCGTCGTTTTGGCGTTTGCTACCTCCGGCCATCATATCAAAATCCAAAAGGAGAACGAACGAAAGAGATATTGAGAGTACTGCTGCTCGTAGTCTTCTACAAAAACCCTTGTTATAATTTCATGTAAAAAAACCCTTGTTATAATATATTTTTATTCAATAATGCTAAACATAGCGAATTTTTTTGTCCCGACCAATCACGAATGATGTTTTACCTCACGTTCTCTCCTATCAAGGCTTGGTTTATGCTTTTGAAACTACATATAATTGGATTAAACTAACAATATATGATCACATGCTTGAGCTGAACTAATGACAATGGTTTATAAGATGACTAGCAACAGTATGAATGAAAGTGACAGAAGCGGTGGCTTTGTCTTTTTTAGGCACAAGTGGTCTTTTTTTTTCCCTTTTCTATATATTAGCAGTGCATGAATGAAAGAAAGAAACAAAACCTATCTGAAAAAGAAAAATAAAATATTGAAAGATAACCAAAGGTAGCATTCGTGAAATTCTCGGGAGAAAATCTCTCGTGAGATATAGCAATGCTCATTTTTATTACTCTATTTTTCTTTTTTTTGACAAATTACTCTTCTTTTTTTATAACAACCTTTTTTATAAATTCATATTTTTTTTGCAGGATAAATTTATTTTTCTAAATTCTTTTGTTTTTCAATCTCTTTTCTTCTTTTGGTGTTTAGGAATGAAAATAGGTAAGGCCGATCCGATAACGCCTACATCAAACTTAGATTAGATAAGACTTTTTCTTCTTCTTCAAAAACAAAGCAAGAAAGACTTTCTTTTTTCTTTCTTTTATATAAAGAAGATTATAAATTTTAAAAGTTTATTTAGCTAAATATATCAAATTAAATTACATGCCATAGAAAAAGACTTTTAGATATATCATGTCGACATATTTAAATAAAAATGAATAAGTTTCTTTTGATGTAAATTGGGTATCCTCCACTCGCAATTGCAGAGACTAATCCATCAATTCTTGCAGGGTTCGAATAGATGACAAACTCTGCTAAGAGTTTCAACGCTGCTACATTTCCAAGATCGAAATAATTTATTATTCTAAGTATTAATATATATTTTTACTTTGGATAAAATTAGGGTCTTGTTGACCAGTGTCTCCGAAACATTGGTTAAGGAATCCATGATCACATCACTTTTTTGTGAAAACTTTCTTATTTTGGATGCTTAATCGATGCTCTCAGGGGCACTGTTTAGCATTCCACATGAAATTATATATTATTTAACATTTTCAATGATTTAAGCTTATTAACCTACACTATTTTTTGCATATTTAAATGTATTATTATGAACTAATATATAATTTATTTAAATGGAAAAGATACAATCAAGAACGACATAGAAGAAAAACAGAGAAAAATTTATTTTCTCGAGAAAGTGAAAGAAAGAAAGAAAATGAAAAGGGAAAAAAATTGAATGAGAAAATTTAATTTTCTTAGGAAAATGCAGCGGAAAATATCCTTCAAGGTGGATACCAGATTAGCTTTGATACCATGTTAGGAAACATGATATCCAATGAAGGAATGAGTGAAAACTCAAATAATCTCTGTATTGATAAAGTGAATATTACAAATGAGTGAATTAACCCACTAATGGGGTGGTTACAACTATATACACTACTAGTACTACTTGATGCTAAACTATATCTCTAATAATGCTTTTGATTTACAATCATCATTCATGCTTCAAGAAGAGCAAACTTTATGTTTATTCTCCCCTAATATGCATTTTTCACACGCACAAAGCTTTGTATATTGGATGATAAAGTAAACATTAATCAATTCTACTGATTACTCTAATCCATAAGAAAAATTAATTGGTGAAACTGTGAGCTAATTTTGGTCTCTTGCAAGTCACAACAATCTCAACCTTATCTCTAAACTCTTTGAAGCAAGACAATTTCCTCAAGTCATCTAATGCATCTACGACATGATATAGTTTTGTCACCATCTCCACAAGTATAGAAGTGAAAGAAGAAAAAACTATTGCATCTGAAAACCCAAAGCCTAGTGCTTTCTTCTGCATGTTTGGTGCAAGAGTCTTTTATAGAGCTTGAATTGAGAAGATGAAGGCATGTATTATGAAAATACAACCATAATATAACACTACTAGAAACTCTCGATTTTCCTGCGGGTTATCCTGAAATTTCCGCAGGAAACCTGTTTCCTGCGGATTTTGCCAAGGATTAAGGTTCCCAGGTAATACCTTCGTGGGTAATTTTTCCTGAGGATTTTAGGAACCGCAGGAAACTCACCTGCGGAAATTTCCTAAGGAAGTTGGACAATAATCCGCAGGAAATATTCGGTCAGTGTTGGAGGAGTTTTCCTTGCCCGAACAGAGTCGCAGGAATTTCCGCAGGAAACGATGTATAGAGATCAATTTACCGCAGATAAATCCGCAGGAAATGGTTTGATATAAATAAAAAAAATAATACACATTAATGCATTCCAGAACGATATAGATATAAATAATGGAAGATACAATTTTTAAACATTTCAGCAATTTGAACAAAAGAATGTTTAACAATTGCACTTATCAAACAACATACTAAGATTAAAAGAAACACACATGTCTCTTTATAGTTGAACCTCCAATACCCAATTGCTAATGTCTCATACCTCTAAAAGTTTGTTCCACATAGCAAATACAAGTATCATAGTTTGTTCCATGTTTTGACAAGTAGAACTAAAAGTAAAAATTCATGAATAGTACCAAATGTTGCAACTAAAAGTATATTCTATTGACAAAAGAGACACGGCTGTAAAAGCAAAACTGTCATATAAGCTCAAAGCCGAGAGGAAATCAATCACACAACTTGGTAGTTTTCTGTTAACAATTGTGTTCTCTGAGCATATTTAGGAGGATTACCACCCTCAACTGGTATGATATTCCTAACCTGCAAAGAGAAGCAAGGTAATGAAATTAGTAGATATCTTCACCTCTCTCCTAAGTAGTTTTAATCTATTCAAAAGTATATCTAGACAATAACAACCAAAGTCTGGTGGGACTCACAACCAAAGGTTATTTATATTTTTTCGGTTTCAGTAAATAATGTTTTAGTCGAACAGTCCTATCTTAGACTAAGTTCTATAGCAATATTATTAAATTAGACTAAGTTTTACATAGAAGCCATAAAACATATGAAAAACAAATTCCTCACATACATTTCATCAAATACTTTTTGTTCATCTATCACTCGTGCTAAGTTTGAGCAACTTAACATGGACCTCTTTGAAAAATGTATGGAGACAGTTGAAAGTTGTCTTACCGATGCTAAAATGGATAAGAAAACTGTAGATGATGTTGTTCTTGTTGGAGGTTCTTCTAGGATTCCGAAAGTGAAGCAGCTACTTCAAGACTTTTTCAATGGAAAGGATTTGTGTATGAGCATCAACCCTAATGAGGCGGTTGCTTATGGTGCTGCTGTCCAGGCTGCTTTTTTGGGTTTAAGGCATCAAATCTGTTCCAAACTTAGTGCTGCGAGATGTTACTCATGTCAAGTAGAAACAAGTATATCAACAAAAGGGGATGTGATGAGTGTATTGATTCCAAGAAATTCTATTATTCCTGTCAAGTAGAAACAAGTATACCACACATGTGATGACGACCAACCTGGTGTCTCAATCGATGTTTACGAGGGTGAGAGGACTGTTGCGAGTGAGAACAATTTGCTTGGTTTATTTGAACTCAAAGTGCCTCTCGCCCCTCGTGGACTTCCTATCCAAGTATGTTTTGCTATAGATGTTGATGGTATATTAAATGTCACTGCAGAGGAAGAAGCCAGTGAAAACAAGAAAGATATTACGATAATGAAAGAAAATGGTAGACTATCAACTGAAGAAATTGAGAGAATGATTCAAGAAGCTGAAAATTTCAAAGAGGAAGACTTGAAGTTTAAAAAGAAAGTTAAAGCAATGAATGTTTTGGATTATTACCTTTACAGCATAATTAGACGGCAGCAACAAGACCCACTCACCGTTTGTAATCCACCAAGATTTGCTTCTCCAGCTTAAGAAGACCTTTGTAGTCATAGATCCCTGATTTACAAATTCTTCACATTCTAAGAAGGCAAGTCAAACTTAATTGTTATAGTGTCAACCTTAACAATGTAAGAAGTCAGGTCGATATGCATATTTTGCTAAAAAGGAGAAAAATGCAACAAATGATTACAAGCATACAATCTTCTATGATGGAACTGTCACATCTAGATTATTTAAATAAAAGGATTTGAAGTATTCAATACATATACAAAAATCAAATCAATTCAAAAATGGAAAATGTTTAAATAAACTATTCAATATAAAAAAGGATAAGGAAAAACTAACCAGCTAGAAATTAGAGTTATGAAACCAACAAATTCCTCACATGCATTTCATCAAACACTTTACATGCATTCTCGAAACACCCATATTTCGTGTAAATTCTCACCAACATGGCCTATATATCAGAAACATATAACAAACTGAAACAATTATACCTAAAATTGATCAGAAATTGTTACAATTTTCTGATTTTGCTCTAAAATTCAGAATCCTAACGAGAAGAAATTATATAGATTTGTGAAGGAATCTACCTGATTGAACTTTGTTATGAGAATCAAAAGTGTGTAGAAGATGAGAATCTGAGAGACTGAGAGATACCGTGGCGAAGTGAGAGGCGCGATGTTGTTATACGGTGGCGAAGTGAGAGATACGGCGGCGAAGTTGTGATCGGAGTGAGTGATTGATGACGAAGTTATGATCGGAGGGAGTGATTGGCGGCGAAGTTGTGATCGGAGGGAGTGATTGACGGCGAGTATTGATCGGTGAAGTGATTTGGGGACGTTGCGATAGGAGAACGTAGATATTATAAATAAAATGTTATAATATCTTTTATAACTACATTCTCAAAACAAAAAATTACAATTAATTATATAATATCTTGTTATATAAATTTTACAATAAATTATATAATTTTTTAATCTATTGTTATAAACAAAAATGTTAACAAAAATTGGAGGAATTTTATTTTGCAGCTACAAACTCGAGAGAATCGCACGTTGCAGTAAAGAATTATTAGAGTTGTAGATGATTAAACTATCAGTCATCGACTATAAACTATAAATAATCAACTATCTTTATAAGTCATAAGTCATCATGAGCCATTAGTTATAAACTATAAACTGTCAACTGTTTTTTGTTTTTTATTAATTGTCAGGAATCTAATTGTTTATTTTTAAATGAAAGAGGAAAAATAATTAAATTTACTTTGCATATACACAATAAATATGAAGGTGTATATTCCACATACAATTTATAAGTCTTTTTGTCAATATTTGTGGTCTAATGTTATGTTATTTATTAAAATATTTTAACATATTCCTTTTTTAAAAGAATCAAAATATTTTAAATTGAATATTAACAAAAAGATATATTAATTACAATCGTAAAATTTTGACAGTTTATTTGGACTTAAATCTAAAATTATAGGGTCCATATTATCTATAAAAAAAAATCAATGGAGAAGAAAAAAAACAAAATAAACAAACCGCAGGAAAATCCGTGGGAAAGACCATATGAAAAACCGCAGTAAAATCCCAGTAATACCTGCGGAATTTCCTAAGGAACTGTTGAAATAATATTCGTCAATAGTTCTGCAGGAAAATCCTCAGCAAAATAAATTTTACCTGCGGATTTTCCTGCGGCATCTGGATTCGCAGGACACTTCGTAAGAATAACGTTATCCCCAGCAAAATCCTCAGGTATTCCTACGGATTATTTTCCTTATGAAAATCCGCAGGAAAAACGAGAGTTTCCAGTAGTGTAAGAATGTTAATATTTTTGTTCCAGCCAATCATTTGCAAAGATGCTAGCCTAATAAATTATGATGACCTAATATATAATTGTCCAATGAACTGTTGCTAGTACAGCAGCTAGCAGAAACAAACAGAGCTGAATTGATTAATTTTTTCAATGAATTACTATTCCTTTTTTAACTTTCGAGTTGGAAGATAAATTATATGTAAATGAGACAACTGTTAAAACCATTACCAAGCAACTACCAGAAAGGGATATCTCAGAACTTGGAATTGATAACCGCAAGGACTTAATTTTTGTCACATCAACCTTTAAATATTCTAACTCTATAATATTGAATTAAGCTTGTTTGAGGCCAATAGTTGTATAACACTGCAGAAAATACAGAATGCAGAATCCAACCAATCATATAGAAAAGCAAAATTGAAAATATATAGTAGTGTAAACAATAAGAGAAATTTAGAATCTATGGTGGAAAATTTGAATAATTGCTAACTATATAAAATGTAGTGCACGATGACAAATCTGCAACTCTAACCCATAAATAATTTAAAAGAACATAGCAATATCTCAAGCCGCATATTCCACATACCATAATTTAACAATAACTCGTAAAGTCATTGTTAACCAGAACAAGTAATAAATAACAAGTTCATAATTTCACATAGCACAACATCTACATCCTAATCCTGAAAAAAAGGTGATATCAAACTCTCAATGTAGACATTTGGAAAATAGACTCCTCCTACATTCGAATCTTTGATGTTGCTTTGAATTTCAGGAATCTTAAAAGTATCATTTATGGAATCATAGACAGCCCAACTAAATTTCCCCATCTCCCGAAAATTCATCAACACTTGGTCATCTTTAGAAATATATAACGCTTTGTTATAAAAATAAAAATCACGATCTCCAATGTAAGGAACCCTTAACAATTTAGTCCACGAGTTTATATTTCCATATTCCTTCATTATCCAAACATCAGAAAACTTGTCACTATGAGAAAAAATGCACAAACAATCTCTCAACACCCCCAAGCTAACGTAAGTTTCAGATTGGATATCATAAAGAGGGTGCAAAAACTCTTGATACGACTCCTTCTCCAAATAGAGAGAAACAATGACCTTTCCATAACTACGACTATGAGCATCATATGGCAACCAATTAACCGAGTCACTCACAAATATTCCCGGTCCTCAAATGAGGTGATGATTTGGGAAATCATGAATCCGTCTCCAATAATCAGTACCCAAAGTATGAACATTAATTTCTCCAATATGATCTTCTGTGTTGTTTTGATGATTGCATACAGAAAGAGCAATAATCTTATAATTAGTGAAACGATCATACCCTAAGGTAAACGAGGTTTGTAAATATTTTTGGTTTGGATTTATCAAAGGAGGCAATATCTTGAATTTTCGAATGGAAGGGTTACACAGAAAAGCTAAAGACTCATTGATCATAACACAGGTGTAACTCTCCAAACATAGCCTCCCTTAAGATTAAGAATCAGAGGATGGTTATTGAGCTGCGTGAAACTGGTAAAGGATGTGGCGGAACTGAAAATAGAGGAGATTGAGCATCCAGATAAGTTGAAAACGGGCGCAGAGCCTAGGATAAGGTGGTGGCGGTCGTGGTTGGAGGTTGACAAGCAAATGTGGTTCTTGGCAAATTTGGAATCAATGGAGATAAGAGAATTCCATGACTTGCAAACGCAACGGAGTTGAAGGAGGTGTTTCACAGGGAGACGGCATAGGATTTCTACCACAAGATCGAATGGAAGAAACGGAGGAGAGTTGGTGGGAGGCAGTGGTGGTAGGGTTTTGGTTGAGGTTTCTCCTTGTTTGCAATCTGTCGTCGTGGTCATATAAAAAGTCCAGGAGATGAACCAAAAGCGGCTGGCTGAGATTGACGGTACTTCAAGTACTTTATGCGTTTGTACTTGTAGTACTCTAGGTTTATAGAGAAGTTAGGTCAAATTCTGAGTGGTTAACACAGGGTTGCGTAGAAACTACAAAACTTTAAAACTAACAAGGTATTTTGGTGGAAAAGTTATTTCGATGTCTATTATCGTATTATATTATAAGGAATCTATTATTTTTTTTAATCAAATCAACATTTATTTTTTTGGTACTTATAAAAAAGAAAAAGAAGCTCAGTCCCAAGGATAAAGAACCCTCAAGGAGTCACTTAAAAGAATTCAAGTCTTCTTGAAGAGAGTTCCAAATCTTGAACTTGTCATCGTTGCGCACCCAATTTATAGCCAAAAAAATTTGCACTAGCATTCTCTTCTCTGAGAGAGTGGCATAACTGCACCTCCCAATCCATTCTCAATAAATCCTGAACACAAGCAATGACAGAAGCATAGCAATGGTACTTGTTTTTTTGGACAATCAAAAATGGAACTTATATATTAACAAGGAGGGAGCTCACCCAAGCACAAGTAGTGCGAAGGAGCTCCCAAATAATTACAAAAGAATAGTGTTAATCAAAGATAGGTAAGTCCCAGACAAGCCAAAGGACTTGACCACCACAAATGGAAACCAAA
>Ga0228710_1002976_pt1 | contig 26949 bp, 18 predicted proteins | sample MedpolnodulmetaG_FD_177995 | JGI IMG/M metagenome (GOLD analysis project Ga0228710, IMG submission 177995) | Root nodule microbial communities from Medicago polymorpha collected in Santa Monica, California, United States - pink nodules | ecosystem: Host-associated > Plants > Roots > Nodule... | reverse complement strand
TTTATTCAATATTGTTGTTATTCTTGCATTTACTGTTTTATTGAGGTTTAAAATGATATGGACACATACTTTTGAATCTAGAAATAGAATAACAATCTATCTTAAGTTATCACTCTAGACATGGATGTTAATATTTGATAATCACTTTTAATCTAGAAGTTAATGCTTTTGGGTAATTTAATCGGTTGGGAAATCGTCGATTAAACTATCCAAACGACTTTGTGATCGTTTAAATGTTTGGGAAATCGATGTTTAAACGATCCCTTAGAAATAATGATGTCATTTGGACACGAATGATATTGTCAAGTGATTGTGATAATATCGTTTAATAAGCTAGAATCCGTTATTTGATCGAGAGATTGCAGTTGTTACGCTTGGTTGATGTCTCTGACCCCAAGTGAAATAGCCCTATCTCTTCTCGCGTTACTTTTATGTCGAATAGAACAATAGTTTTACACAAACAAACAATTTATACCCAAACACTTAACGTGATGAACATTGTGAAAATGCTTATGAAATACGCAACTCCCTGCGGAAACGATCCTATTATACTTACGTGTAAATAGTTTTATGACATGTAAAAATCTTACATCAATAGCCACCATAACCCTTAATATGATACCACTGTAAATTATCCCGAACAAACTGTTTGTAACCTGGTAAATCTGCCCAACATTTCAATGTGCGCCTAGGGCGAGGGCCCCATTTATCCTCATCCATAGATAGCAAAATAGGACAATGATCAGAAAGGCCGTGAATTAAAGCATGTTGAATCATATTAGGCCAATGGGTACACCAATCTTCAGAGAGAAGGAAACGATCAAGTCGGCTTATAGAGACACCATCCCCTCTAAACCAAGTAAAATTTCTACCACAAAGAGGAAGATCAAAAAGAATATTATCATCTATGAACTGGTTGAAATGAGAGTAGTCTTCAACAATTGTGCCAACAACTCTGCTTTTATGCTCAGCCTGAGACCGAATGGCGTTAAAATTAACACAAACACACCAACTTAGATCTCTAAAATTGCAAAGAATAATATCAAGAAAGCTTTTGAAGTTTATGCTTATGCATTTCCAAAATCAATAAGAGTTCGTTCTTCTTGTTTCGTCTTTCTTTTTAAAAACAGGTTGGTGTTCCCGTCTTTCATCTCTTTCATGTTTTATGCTTCAGTTTAATTACAAGGTAATCATGTTTTTATAGTAGAAGATGAATGTTGGCTGTTTCCACTGCGATAGTTGGTGGTTATGCACTGAAACCGGTTTATGTTTTTCGAAAACCACCGGGGTCTAGGTAGTTTACTAGTTTTTCTTTGTTTTCTGCTATGAATGTTGGTGTTAGATGATGGTTCTAAACTTGGTATCAAACCAGGAGCCATCGTAAGTGGTGGTTCCCATCATATATTTAGAATTTCTAGGTATCTGAGTTTCATTTCAGGGATTTCGTCGTTTGCGAAGAATGTTTATGCTCTTCCTCGTTGAACTGACTTGATTAGATAAAGGAAGGGTTAATACGAATGTTGAATTCATTTTTTCGTCTTTCCCTTTTAGGTTTGATATGGCTAGGAGAAGACAAGGCCAAATCCCAGTCAAAGAGCTTATAGATGTGTGGATTGGGGATGAACCTTTGACGACACTAGGCATTTATTCCTTCCCGGGGACGTCTGAGAATCCCTTCATGTCCATAAACTGTAGGGGGGGGGGGTCGAGGAATGGGAATTGAGTATTCCCTCGGTAGAGAATATGATATGTTCTCACTACGAGGAGAACATGATACCCATGTATGAGGTGGCATTCACGGATATGGGTTTCAGGATGTCCTTTACTGGCTTCCAGAAAAAAGAGGTCCTCAAGTGGTTGGAGTTCTCCCACTCGCAACTGTATCCAGACTCATTCACGTTTGTTCGAGCCTTTGAGTTGATTTCAGAATATCTTAAATTGATCCCTACCGTCCCATTCTTCTTCTCTGTTTTCACCCTGTTGGAAGGATCATATAAGGGTGGAGGCAGAAGTTGGGTGTCTCTGAAGCCGAACATGAAGTTCTTTAGCATTTTTACTGATTTAGTTCGAGGGTTTAAGGATATGTATTTCCTCATCAAACCCAAGAACAAATCATCTTTAAACAATATCTTGCAGACAAGGAGTTATGCTTGGGCAAATGGGAGCTTATTCAATGTTGAGGTCCCTTAATTCTTTTTCTACTGGTGTAAGGATCATTTTAATCAGCAAACAAGAGAGTTCGTTTATGCTTACGATCGCGTGTCGACGAGGGAGATTGGAGACTACAATAAACTCTAGGCTTATGTTTCTAGCCTGATTCTCTCTGACGTGGTAGGTAGTAACCAGGAACCCCTGTTTAATTTCGAGGGCCAACCTCTCAAGAGGGCTCGCTTTATTAACACCTACAAGCTTGTGAGGTGTGTGAGTGTCGTTTAGGCGAAAAGTTTGTTTGGTAAAAACCTATTCCTTCTTGTGTATTCTTGATATTTCTTTTGAATTTTTGTTCGTTCGTTACTAACTCTATATTTCTTGTATTGCTCGCAGACGTTATGCTGAACTTTTAGGAGAAGCTGATTCGACTCGCCAAAAAAGGTAGAAGCAAAACCACTGCTACAAAGAGGAATGACCTTTCTAATACCTTGATTATTGGATCAACATCTTTGACTTCTTGACCAAACTCTCCAATTTATACTGGGATTCCGATGGATCATATTGGATCCTCGCAGCTAGAAGTGATAGATTTGGAGGTGCATCGACCAAAAAGGATTTGAACTGACTCAAACACCCGAGGGAAAGGTAGAGAGGTTGACGAAGAACTCCTTCATACCCTAGATGTTCCTTTGTTGACACTCCAAGCATATGCTCGAACCCTGAAAATTTAAACAGTCATCTCACTCTGATGTTAAGTGATGTTGATGCCTCTATAGTCAACCAGCTCGGTCAATTTGGAAGGAGATGAGCGCTGACAAAAGGTTTTCTCTAGGCAATGAAAACATTGAGTGTCATAGTGGCTTTGAAAAGCTTGGATGGGCAAGTTGGAAACTGACTTCACTGACTACAAAGGTTAAGCATGAGATCCTGGTCGATTTAATCACCTAATGTGCCAACAAGGACAGAGAGATCACTGCCGTGAAAAGGCAAGTGGAGGGACTTGAAAGTGCTAAGAAGTCTGCAGAGGACAAGGCGAGCAAGGTGGCTGAGCTCGAGTGTAAGAAGAAGCAACTTGAATTCGCGCTGAAAACAACCACAAAATACGCTGGCCCTCAGGGATCATATGAACATGAAGAATTAGCCGAATTGAACCAGACTGGGTTGATCACTATGATCGAGGAAGTTCAGCATGATTTCTTTGCTAATGTTCCCCGTGGTTTCAAGAATGTTGTGGCCCAGATGAAGGTGCTTGACAAAGAAGTCGAGCTAAACACCAAAGGGTTGCATATCTTGAAGAAGGTGAAGAATTGCAAGCTTTGTGCCCCATATGGTTTTATTGAGGATAAGGAGGGTGATGAAGAAGAAAATCAGGCTTAAATGCATTGTGACTTTTCTTTCTTTTTGTTTAAATGTGTTGTAATGGGGCGTATACTTCATCATCATGTTTATATATGTAATCGATCGTATACTTCTATTTTTTTTTACCTATTGTTTTTGCTCCATACATAAAAAAGCAAATAACCCCTAAATGTTTACGTTGTATACTTCATCATGATATTTATATTGGTAAAGGAGGAGAAAACAATGTTATATGTTTATGCAGAAATTTAAAATTTTCACAAAAATGTGAACAACTCAACAGTGGAGACTAAATATGTCTCCAAACCAGCATATGGTATTAAAAACATATGAAACCAACTCATGAGTGTTTGGTTTCACTTCTAGATGCCTTAGAAGTGTTTTTCAAGTGACAAAAGCAATCCTAACTTCATAAAATTATGTTTGGGATTTTTTTTTAAGAAATCAATTTTGGGGAGGAAAATCAATTCTACTAGAAGCTTCTATTTGTAGCTTATAATTCTAAAATTGATTCAACCAGGCAAATTATACTTCAACTTACTTTTATTTTTCTTTAAGACAATTCAACTCAATTTTAAATGAATGTATCCAAACACAAATTACTTAATCTGCAACTCACTTTTAGACAAAATAAATTTTACAGAATCAATTCACACAAAATCAATTCTTATCAAAAGAGAACCAAACATAGACTGAGTGGGACTTGAGCAAAGTGACACAAGCAAACAATTCCTTATTGCAAGGCAAAAAAACATAGCTCTCCAAGCGCGAGATATTCAGGAGTCTTCAAGTAGGCGATAAACTATGATTTCTTGCTGCTTGAAGTAGCGCCGGTCTTCTTCATCCACAAAAACAAGATTCAGAAAATACTTCACGCTGAACTTGTTGTTGATATTGTGATATGTTGGTGTCAACTCATATGGATTGAGAAATAATCTGACAGGAATAGATTCTCCTAAAAGCCCAATATCAACAATATATACTTTATGTTAAAAAAAGCAATATATACTTCATATTGTATTTCCAAATTAACTAAGTAAATCAGCAAGTACAAGCACCACTTCCAAAAACAGAAAACCAAAAAGAAGGGACGGAGTTGATACTCTCATGTCTTGTATAGATCCTAATTGTTGAGATCTAACATCAACTAAAGATATATATGGTCAAATAGTCCTTATAAGAGCCTAGCCTGGCTTTTTGAGGTTTGGTGGAGCTCATTAACCACTTGAGCTCAATTGCTTGGTTGGATTCTTTAACTATTGCATTATCTGTTTGTGTTTTGGGTCATTTAATACTGTTTTGTTTATTCACTCTCTTGACAAAAAGGTTCAATTTTGGATTTGTCCCTGTCATCAAGTGCCCCTTTATTTCCTACATAAAACTTATCCAAAAGTACTGTACTTCAATTATTTAATCAACCAATTAAAAATATAAGATAATTTCCAAACATTGAATAAGAAATTAGGGCAAGCATCATGCATTTTAATCGAAATATAATCATTTTTCCGAATAAAGAAACTAAGAATGCTGTAAAGAGTAACTGCAAACCTCGGACTGGAACACCATCCATCAATTCAAACTTCGCAAGGGTCTCCGTTTCAACATATGTATTGGTCCCTGATCCGGTAGACTCTCGACGCCTGATTTCAAGTTCCATGTTTTTTAATTTGATTCTCACCAGTAAAAAGTATATTTTGCCAATGACAACATCCTTCAGATGATACCTGTTAATTTTTAAATTTTAAAAAGCAAATTTACTTTAATATTCTTTAAGTACATTAAAGCTGTACTAATCATGACCTTTTTCAGACTCACTTGCTTTTACTGTATTCAAACTCTATGTGTAAGCAGTCTTCAATTCCTACTTCCATCTGCATAAAGGCATTTACAGCATGATCAGAGAAACACAGGTTTAAAATGACTGAACATGAAGCATCAACTAGTTTCCAGGCAATGAAGAAAAAATCGTTCAAGTAGATTGGCTTTAGAAGCATAGATTGAATTATTAAATTAATGATCACAGCAAGGATTGTTAATCAACAATCTGCACTACTCATAATCGAACATGCTCCTCACCTTAATGCTGTTATTGATCGATGGTGCTGGAATGTAATTGCGCACCTGTACAGATATTGTAGTAAGAAAAAGTTTACATAGCGAAAAAACTAAATTGTACAGTAATCTCAAACTGACATACAAAGAAAGTATTAATCAGACAATCAGAATATGAAAGCTGGCCATAGCATGATCAAGCAAGAAGCAGTATATTGGTGGTTTTTGTGACACAAGTCCCTCGGTTGGTTCTACTTTATTCCATATAACTCTTAATATATAAATATATTATATATGTACGGGGTTTACTTCTATAATGTACAACTTTTAAATGTAGTTATGAAAGGAGAAAAGAATCTGCAAAACAAGGATGATACATAATATTTATAAAAAATACAATAAACAAAAATGCAAATCCCCAAATCTGAACCCCTATCTCGCTGTTAAAACCTCTGATCAGATGGTTTTAAAAAAAAACCTCTGATCAGAAGTCGCATCTTAAAACCTCCTATGGGAGCTCAACATCTAAAAATACCTGTTAAAATGTTATGAATGTATGATACCTACATGTCTTCACATAAACTACAGTGTTCCGGTTCACGATTGTCATCTGCTCCTGGAGTGCCTGGTTCTGACGCTGAAATGCGTCCACTATAGCCTGAGTCGTGGCAAGGTACAAATTGTTGCCACTGGCTGATTCCTAGCCACCATTGAGAAAAGGTTTTGTGATTAGGGTGAAGCTGAGAGAAGTTTAGTGACCTCTTCCGATCAGGTTATCGTGGTCGAGGAAGGGTTTTTTTCTCTATAGGTCAAATGAATGGCTTGCTTTTTTCATGGCTTCTTCCTCCTTTCAAGCCCCCTGCCTCCCTGTTGTCCGGTAGATTCCATGCCCTCTCCCTTAAGGCTATTCGGCTAGGTTTTTTTCTAAACCATTGGGTCTAATATCTTATTCGGGTCTAATTCGGTATGTGCCATACTACATCGATTCGAGCAACAAAAGTAATAGACACGACTGTAGGACGTGGGCTGAGTATATCAGAAAGACTCATGTTGTGACTTGTGAGGCTCAAGCCTTCTAGTCCCTGCTGGGCTATGGTGTATATTTTATGATAGTTCAAACAGCTCAAGCTCTTGGTACAATTCATTCATGATAATTATCTTTTCATAAATAATTTGATATTAGATTCGTTTTGATTTGAAAACTAATGTGATGCACTGCTCCTTTGTCACTTCCTTCCCTCCTGCGAAAGCCTGGATCAAATTCATACCATCAAGAAATATGTCAGATCTAAAAGACACCCTCATCTTTGCAGTTTCAACATTGTGCATCCGTTTACCAGAAACTGATCAGTTCTAGATTCAATTCCCAGATTTGGTTTCCAATTATTTTACTCTCCGTTAAATTTTACCATTTCCTTTTATCATCCAGTTGGCGATGATAAATTCCGGCAACAGATACCCCAGTTCTCAGAAACAACATAATGCTTAAGTTTTTGAGAAAGTGGATATGTAACATGGTATTAGACTCTTAACAAAGAGGCCTAAAGTATTGATCTTTGAGGCCATTGTTCTTCTTCATTCTTTAGATAAAGGCTAATGGGGCGCACCCGTATCACAAAAGGATAAGGAGCCTCAAGTATGTTGGCACCCTAGACCCTAACTACCATCTGTGGTGCCTCAAAAAATTTGATGTCTAAGACCGCAACTTAACTAACGTCTTCTCAAAATATACGAGAGACTCTGAAAAGCATCTGGTGACAATAAAAGTAACAATTCCACCACCAATTTTGAAGTTTCCAAGGAACCCAAAAAATCGAACCAAAAGCATCCACCACTAATTTAGAATCACATTCCAGCTAGAGGGAGTACCACCCTTTCTCATAAGTTGTTTCTATGGCCAACACGGCTTCCATAATAAGAACTGAAAACAGCCAAGAATAGCGCCCCTGGAGTCTCTAAACAAACCAGTCCCAGACATACTGTGGAGATCTTCTAGCAGCTCCGTACGTGTGTCTTTTTGTGTAGTAATTGACAAATTACCAGACAATAACAATTTGTTATGTTTGTCAGTGTGGTTCTTCACTCTTTATCTAATATCCTAAGTTACTAGACAGTTGTAACTGCTTACGATTTTTACCCAAAAAGGGACTCCCTTTCTAAAAGACAACAATATATTTTTCCTTTGGGTCATTACAATTACATGAGGACCACAAACAAAGGCATTGTAGTGCTCTTCACTCACATCAGACAAGACATAAGCTGTGCATTGAGTACAGTGATCCAATTTATGATTGGTCCCGCGAAAGAACATATGGAAGTATTAAACAGAATTCTCATATATTTGAAAATGGAACCAGATCAGGGATTATTATTCAAAAGACAGCAAACAGAGAAATTGAAATTTTTTACTGATGCTGATTGAGTGGGCTATATAACTGAAAGGCGCTCAATATCAAGTTATTGCATTTGCATCTCAATTTGTTGTGTCTCGCACTTTTTCAAAATCAGGGTTTAGAGCTCTTTCTCAAAGTATCTATGAAGGAATTTGGTTAAAATGAGAGTTACATTAAACTGGAGTCCTAAATTCAGAACCCATAAGGGTGTTGTTTGATAATCAGTCTGCAATCAGCATTGCCAAGAACCTGGTTCATCATGATAGGACAAAATATGTAGAGGTTGATTTCCATTCTGTCAAGGAAAGTATCGAAAACGAAACTATGTCCCTTCAGTATACTCCAACAAGTCAGCAGACAGCAATTATTCTCACCAAAGCAGTGTCAAGAAAAATATCTACGACATAGCTTAAGGGGGAGTGTGGAAATATGGTGCATTACTGTGATTTTATTGAGTTACTTATTTCATAGAATACGAGGGGTTTGGTAGTTTTGATACCATATCAACTCATTTATTAGTTTCTGTTTTGATTCTTCGTTCATTAGGACTAGGGGAGTAATGTTGTTTCCTTTCTTAGTACCTAGGGTTGAGGGTGGCCGAGCAGCTACCTCCTCTATTTAATTTATGTAACCATATCTCTATTCTTGGTCATTCTACAGTTTCCCTTTCCTTTCTCGCCTCATTTATGGGAGATTTGATTTTTGTTTCAACATTATAATTGTAGCAGATTTGATCTGCATAAATACCCCTTTTATTGCCTTGCTGAATCATTGAGAAATAAAACATTTTCATTAAAGCTAGAACTAGAACTAGCATGATCAAAATTTATTAGGGTTTTGGGAAAAGCAATTTACAGAATAATAAATATAGTTAGAGCAAGGATCTTGTATGGAAAGAATGTTTGAATAGCACATCACTTGTTTTGGGATAGGATCAGGCATTTGGCTTCGGTTAGGTGTAAAGCCCATAACCTTTTTTACGGGATCTCAGAAGCGCATATATGTAGATGATTTGGCAACTTTATGCAATTGATTTTCTCTTTATCTTTGTTGTTTTCTGTTTTTCACTTTTCTTAAAGAGGATCTCTAACTCACTTTTGAAGGCTTAAACATGCATGTTAACAAGCATAAATTACAAAAGCAGATGTGCATACATGTACATACATGTACATACAGAATCCTCTCAAGGGACTGAGTTTATGAGTTGTCAAATTCGCTCGGGGAAAATAGTAAAATTGTCATTAGTTTTATTTTAATTAATAATAATTTCCCCCATATGCACATACAGAATCGATCTGTGACAGTAGAAATGTAATGCATGTAATCATATATAGGTCATATTGTTGGCTAATTTCAAGAGATTTAAGCTATGTAAGTTTATATTGAAGAAAATTAACTCACTACAAAATCCATTTGTTCCACAATGTTGTTGACAAAATTTCGACTAATTGTCACTTTCAAAACGTACCTGCAAGATAGCAAAAAAAGGGCCATTTCTTTCCAACTTTAAGTAATTTATTGATCAGTGACAATATTGAAAGAAATATGAAAAAAGTAAACAATTTGAACCCATAAGCCCAAATAAAACATGATGATCATTTACTGTACAAATAAGTCAACCAACAGAAACATAGTAAATTTGGCTATCTTCTGTTCAATAAGGAAAATAAAATAATACAACTTTCAAATTTTCGCCCATTCTCAATTAACTAATATAATATCCCTCTAGAATGTGACCATTGAGTTAATTGTATATGTAGCTTAACTTCAAAAGCTACAATATTAACAGGTATGACCCTGATTTTGGGGGAAATTTGATATATGAAGCTGAACTTAGCCAAAATCACTTGTAGTTATTCACATGGCATTATGGAGGAAAACATGAATTATTTCCTATTTAAAATAGGGGAAATCATTTTGTTAAAACAAAAAAAATAGGGAAAATCATACCAAAGATTTTTCCAACCAAGTATTACCAACCTAGAAAAACAGCAAAAATGAATGCTGGAGTCGTAAGAATAAGTATTTAGCCCTAAATTAGCAGCATATCGTTGTTGGTGGAGTATTTCTTTAACAGATTATTAGTGCTAACTGCAAGTTAATCAAGTGGTCTTGACCCTTCCCATAAAAAAAATGAAATAGTTATACGCTTTTCCTCCTGTATCACGTCCTCTATCTTGCTTTCGAACAAGAGTATATGGACTTAGTTCAATAAATATAAACCATGAACTTCTCATCTATTAAATAAAATTGAATGTTACAAATTCTAGTTATTCCTGACATTTTTAAATTAAAAAGTTAAGAAAATACACCAGAAATTTGAGAATTCAAGGTTATCAGTGCAGTTAAATAATTATCATACCTAAGCCTAACATTGATCCCATTGTAGGATTCATGTGGCATTTCAACAGTGGAGAACTCAAATGGGTAAGTTTTCCTTTCATATAAATTTCCAGGAACTTCAAGTTCGCGTACTGCACGTAAATTATAGGGAGTTATAAAAAACATCATGAAGGTCCCAGCATAGGAAGAAAGCTACATTGGAAAGGACATGAGAGGCCATGCATATAAAAATGATGAGCAAATATTCACTCCGGTTTTTTATATAAGCAAAAATGTGCATGCATTTGATCTAAATTTGGACAAAGTACATGTACTTTATTGCTTATATAAAAAATCAGGGTAGTATATTTGATTGCCACTACAGTAAGGTCTGAGTTTAGAAACAGAATAAAAAGGAGAAAGAAAAAAAAGATCTCAGTGGTACAAGCTTAAACTTACCAAGAGAAGTAAAGTCGTAGAAGCTGCCTCTGTCAAAGTACAATTCTGCAAACAAGGATAAAAAATATATAATACAAACAGTAAAAAATTATTTGAAGAAAACATTAAATTAAAATATTATAAATCTCAAAAAACGATATGATATATACATTCAACTATAAAAAATGATATGATAAACAAAAAAAATTAATAAATAAATAAAAGAAGTTAATAGTTACTCTATGAACCTAAGCTAAACACAATTTTCATTTTAAGCTACAGACAAACACATAATTAAGAAAAGATGCAAATCAGGGCACTTTTACCAGTCAAAATGGCTATCGAATTTGCAAAAAAATGAACAGAAGCATACCTATTTGACCAAGAAGCTCAATTTTTACACCATTATGCTCAACCTTCTTCCCACGTACAGGTTCTATACTAACCTGTTACCAACGTCTCAACGAATAAATTTCAATTTGCTAATAGTATGAAATCGCCAGAAAGTACTTGCAACAAAGGTAAAACAAAATAGTTGACGATTTCATGCAATGTACCTCCCCAACTATATTCTCCTGACTTTGAAAGAGAGGAACCAAAACTGTCTGGTCATTTTCCTTCTTCACGCGAACCTATAAACAACCGAGGGTGGTGCACAAAAGATTAAACCAAAATGATTTTGTTGAAGGTTTTCAACACAAATGAATGGTGAACACTTTCTCAATATCGTGGAAGCTAAAACAAAACCTTACTTTAATGATCTAAGTGAATAGCAGAAATAAGGAAAACATTGAGAATTTTTTCCCCACAGCAATACAGTTAGAAGCATCAACATGTTACTACAAGAAGAAAAAGCACAATATCTACTCAAAACAAAACTCAAAAATTGAATATTGGTAGAAAAATTACAAGCCATTAACTTGGGCTAGCTACATTTTGTCATAAACTAACCCATTTATTACAAGATGTGGAATGTTTAGCTGGGTACTCTGACCCTACAGACTTCTGTAACTTAAAAGAGATTCAAAGAGGTTAATTTTACTAATAAAAAAAAAACACAATTTTATTTGAGAAGCACAAAAACCCTCTTGTCTAACTGACTCTAGAACCCCTCTATTTGGTTTCACTTTTGGGGAGGAAAAAGTTATTTTAGAAGCATTGATTTTGACATAATTGAATATTTTTCCTTCAAAATGAATTCAAACTTGAAGCTAGAATTTAGAGTTCTTGCCTCCAAATGTGACTTTGGTCTAAGATTTATTATTCAACTCATTTTTACGTGACTACATTATCACAAATTTAATGGAGGAGCACCTTAGGTGTTTTATGTGATACAAAATTATCGCTCAAGTTAAAGAGAAAATTTTATAATACAATTGTCATACCGAGAATGTTGTATGAGACGGAGTGTTGGACAATAAAGAACCAACACAGGAATAAAATAGTGGTAACCCAGCTTAGGTGGTTTAGCAATGTAGAGAAATTTTTTTATCGATTTTGTAGTAAGAAAAGTAAATAAGATGTTGATAAGATATTTAGAATAAGAAGCAGTGACTCAGCTAGTTCTAGAAGGTAGAATGACTCATCTTAATCCAGAAGGAATCTTTTAAGCATATTCTATTAGCTAGTTACTAAGCAGTGCTATTGTGTCGCCGTTGTAGTTATCGTATTATGAGTGCACAAGCCTATAATTTATGGAGTCGTTTGATCCATGTAGTCGGTTTTTGCAACTCAAATCAGTTCATAATTTTCGTCGTCATAAAATCAAATACACACGCAGTAACATACGAAAGTGAAAACGGTAATAATATAATTTAATTTCCTTCCATTGCATCTCACTCTTACCTGCTTGCGAGTTGTTGGATGAGCCAAAGAGATTGAAATTTTGCAAGGAGGCTTGAAAGCTCCAGCAATTATATTCTGCAATCAAAATATTCGATTAGCATAATCCATCAATCAAATCAAATCAAATCCAACACGTACATTTACCTTACCATGGTTTTTCAAATTTGTATATTGAATAAAACAAGTAACATAACTAACAGTTGAGTTCAGTTCAGGGATCAATCAATGCGGTGAACGTGCTTTTTCCCTTGAGAAATTTACTATTTGGAAGACTAATCCTGTTCAAGGATCTAGGATGTGAGCAAATCACAAAACACTCGATTCAAATCCTCATTTGACGAGGGTATATGGGAAAATATTTAATAGGCTTAATTGCATTTTGATCCTTTATTTTAACAAATTCGTAATTTTAATCCCCTCATTTTTAAATCCGTAATTTTAGTTCCTCAATTTTAAAATTGAGATATTTGCTCTCTCCCATTAATTTGACTCTCAATTTTGATGACATGACAATTAATTGGGTGACATGGTATTAGTGGTATACTTAATGGATGTCATGTCATTATTGATAGAATATAATATTTTGTCATAATTGGCTATAATTATTTTCCTGAAATTATGTTGTATTAATTAGATAGTTGATCAAATGTTACATAGTAGTTGTATATATTCTATTCAGATGAATGAGAAACACAAACATTTCATTCATCTAAAACACAAGCATTTCATATCATATAAGATAATGGAATGCTTGTGTTTCTCATTCATCTGAATAGAATATATACAACTATTGTGATTGTGTAACATTTGGTCAACTATCTAATTATGATACAACATAATTACAAGAAAATAATTATAGTCAATTATGACAAAATATTCTATCCTATCAATTATTTGTCTTTTTTTTTTTTTTTTTATCAATTTTGATGTTGTTATTTTTGCAACTTCACATCTCCAATGCCAACCACTTTAGTAGTGTAAGAATATTCTAACTACGCTTTCTTATTTTCAATAAATACTCTTTTGTTTGATAATAATCGTCATACTTATCAATATGTTGAGGAAACGTAATTGGTAAGTATGACGATTATTATCAAACAAAAAAAAATTGTATCCACAATGACCACACTTAGTTAATTTAAGTTTGTATTGACAGATTTTCTGAACAAAGTATTTATAAAAGTGTTTTGGTGTTATGAATCAAAGTAAAACTGAATCAATATAGATAGAGTTGTGTTAGGATTGAATTTCAATAACTATTTCTTATATGGTTCATTATAATCGATTGTATATTTTTTATGCCTCAGATATAACTCCACCATAACTAACAAAGAAGAGTTGATGAATGTTGGAGAAACATCAACAAGTTTGTCTCCAAGCTTCCCTAGCTCTTCAATGACTTCAGCCTCCCTCCCTCCCTCTCTCTCTCTCTCTCTCTCTCTCTCTCTCTCTCTCTCTCGTTTCGAGTTTACAAGTGATTAACTATTACAAATGACCTACACCTCTTTTTACAGAGGTAATGAAATAATAGATTCGTTAGGCGCAAAATATTTAGCTCGCTTAGCGGACCATTTTGTGCTTAGAGAACCTCCTTTGGCTTTTCCTTCTGGAACTCTTTGTTTTGATTCACTGTCACCCCTATAGGCTCGCCTAGCGAATCGATTTTTCTCCAGATGTCTTTATATGGCTCTAGTTTAGCCTCTGGCGCTTATGCTTGCATTCCTTTATTCTGCACTGGTGTAGTCATTCTCTAACCTATAGAAATGTATAGAAACTGGATATAATAACTTTATGACGCAATTTACTAATATAACTACAATTATATCACGCTTGGGGTTTTAATGATAGATTTCTTGCAATATAAACTATGCAATATTTTTAAATGAGTTGACGACACTTGTAATATTTAAATAATTCAAGAAGTTTCACATGTATTTTTTTTTTTGAAGAAACTAAACGAAATATATTAAAGAAACAAGCAGTCCCTCAAGCACAAGGCGTGCCTAAGAGAACTGAAAAAATGTTAGTTACAATACAGTAAGGCTAAGTACAACAAAAAAAAAAACAGAACCAGACATTACAAAACAGTCTGTAGACAAACTAAGGGTTTTTCCTCCAATAGGGATAGTCAAAATCGAACATGATGTAGTTCGCTTTCAACCACCAATATGTTTGAAGTTTAACCCTTTCAAGAAGAGCTTCAAGATAATCAAATTGATTCTGAAAAATTCTCCTGTTTCGATCTTTCAAAATGACGAATAAAACCGAAATCCAAATAACAGTAAAGCATGTCCTAGAGTTTTTTGAGAAACCTCCAACAGCACAAAATTGGGTAGCATGTGAGAGTAAATTACCATGTAAAACCGTAACAATACCAAGCCAATGTGAAATCAAGAGCCAAAGTCGACCATAGTGATCGCAATGAAAAAACAGATGGTCCCTTTCCTCTTCCTTACCACACAAGGTCGCGCATGCCACAAGGGTAGGGTCAAGTACATTTCTATTGCGCAAATTATCCTTTGTAGCAAGTCTATTCAGAAAGAGACGCCATAGAAATATGTTAACCTTCAACGGAACCGCTTTTAACCATAAAAATTGAGAAAATCTTCAGAAATGTCAGTGTCCACCGTTGTTAAATAAGAATAAACCGATTGCACCGAATAGGTGTGAGTCGAATGGAATTTCCACACCCACCTATCTGAGACATCTACTTGCAAAACAGAGTTAGACAACCTCCCAACTCACTCCCCCACCAAACCTTCCTCCCACGCGAATAATCTCCGCCTCCACCTCCACGCACCCCCATCAGCCCCCCCAACCTAACATAAACATCTCCCTCGCCGTGGTCGTTTTGTAATCTGACAACTCAAATAGCCTAGAAAAAGACATAGCCAACGGGACGTCATCCAACCACGGATCCTCCCGAAACAAAGTGGTGCACCCATCTCCTACCTACCTTCCGAACAATATTGTCCAACAACCACCTAGCATCCGCCAAACCCACACCAGATCGAATTTGGTTTATGTGACGCCACCAAATCGATCCCACCCCATCACCAAACCGCACCCTCCCTCCAACCTCTCCATACTTCGCTCGAAGCACCACATTCCACAAACTCTCCCTGTCCTCCAACACCCTCCACACCCATTTCCCCAATAAAGAAATATTAAATTCCCGCAACCTTTTTACCCCCAAACCTCCGTTCTCCCTTTTTAAACAAATGGTATCCCATTTAATCCAGATAGTTTCCTAACATCCTCACTACCCCCCAGAAAAAATTAATAAATAAAGAGTCAAGTGTAGAAGTAATACCTGAGGGAGCTTTGAAGAAAGAAAGGAAATAAACCGGAATAGACTACATAACGGACTTAAGCAAAACCAATCGACCACCCAAAGATAAATTTTTACATTTCCACCCAGATAACCGACTACAAATCCCCTCAACAAGGGGCTGCCAAAATTGAAGCTTCCGCGGATCATCACCAATGGGCAATCCTAAATAGAGAAACAGAATCCTACCATGTTTACAATGCATTACCACGACTGCCTCATGAAGCCATGAATCATTAACATTCACACCAAATAACATGCTCTTGTGGAAATTAACTTTCAGCCCGGAAACAGATTCAAATAATAACAGTACTGCCTTCATGGCCCGAAGATTAGCCCAAGACTTAACACCTATTAGTAACGTGTTGTTTGCAAACTGCAGATGGGATACCAACACATTTTCTTGCGCCTCAAGAAAATAAGTCAATTTAATAAGTTTCACATGTATTAATAAGTCAATTTAAATAGTAATGTGGTGACCAGTAACGTTTGTGCTTTCAAAGATACATGAATAGTCATTCAAGGAGATAAACGAGATTCTTAAATTTACCTGAGTAAAGTCACAAATTGAGGTTTAAGAACGCTCATTCTATTATTAAATGAATGATTAAATTGTTGTCGTAGGCTTAACTCAGTTAATAAAGACAATGCATAATATATGCAAGGTCCAAGGTTCCAACCCCAACCACTAAAAAAATGAATGATTAAATTCTACTACTTTATAACTTTTTTTTTGTTACATCTACTTCATAACGTTGAATCTATTTTCATTAAGTTTATTTCAACCACCTTTTAGCATATGATTGAAAACACAAAATCCAAATGACTTGCATATTATAATACATATTGAAAACACAAAATTCAAATGACTTGCATATTATAATACATCTATGGAAAATGATTTTCTGAAAGGTCAAAATAGCTTCTTTTTTTCTTCATAGGAACAGGTCAAAATGACTTAATTACTTATTTTAATGCATATTTGAAAAATGACTTTAAGTCATTTTGATATTTCAGACCTGAAATACCAAAATGATTTAAAAAATGATTTTAATGCATTTTCATGAATTTTAAACTTATGCATGTTTCAAGTATGATTTTTTTTTTATCCCAAGACAGTGAGAGTTATTGAAAAAGACTTAATTACATAACCTAGTTTTGACATCATTCAAAATAAATTATATCTAGCCTTAGGATAGACATCCCCACTCACATCAACCAGTCATTCCTTACCATTCTTTTTGTAATTTATAAGATTATCTTAGTGAATGAGTTATGAGATAGTTAAATAATAAAGTATAATAAAGAGGTTTGAGGTTCAGTCCCTGCACAGTAAAATTTTAAAAAAAAGTATATAAAAAACTTGCTCCTTACAATGCTTTTGTATACTGGCTTTGTTTTGCTTTCTTTTGTCTGATGTATAAAGGATGGAAAAACAGTGTAATTAAAAAAAAAAACTAGTAGCAACTCCAAGATTATCCAACTAGTTTATGGAGAAAACATAAAACATACAATTTCTCTCATAACGTTAATCTCGTGATGAAATAAATTATGGGGTTACCAAATGATCATACAACTCAAATCAATGGCAAAAAAGACTTCATTTCCATTTTCCACCTTCACTTTCTATCCTATCAAATGGTCTGTTGGCCAAATAATCATGCTCCTATCAAATTTTAGATTTGAGAGAAAATACAACTGAAAACTCATCAATGAAACACCACGAGGAATAACATAAGCTTGTACACACTCACTCTCTTAAGTGCTCGTTTTATCGAGGGAGTAACACATATACAGTCACCAAGCAGTACGACACTGACATGTAGACAAAGGCAATAATTTAAGAAAATAGAAGTGATTAAGTGTGTGTTCGACACCGACACATGTCTGACACGTCTTCGATTTAAAATGTAGGTGTTAAATAGGTAACATGTGACAACCATTAACAATCACCTCCATGCTCACACACGCACGCGCACGCACACGCACAAACACACAAGTTAAACAGTAAATTAAGGATATGCTCAGAGCAATCATCTGCAAACTACGCTTCATTCAAAATAAGGAAAGTTAAATATTTATCACGGCAGAATGCAAGAACCATAGGAAATACCAGAACTTAGAATCGACTATGACAATCACAAATTACTGTTTTCTCCCCTCAATGTGGTGGTTGATGAAAAACATTAGTAACAAACTATTTGCATTATGTTCTACTTCAATTGGAATTTGACTTCACAGTAACCTGCTGAGAGACTTGATTAGTAACTTCAAATTCTTTCTTGTAGCTTCATCACCAGTGAAGCCTAAAATATCAGAGCTAACATTCTGCAAATTGCAACAACAAAAATCAATCAATAAAATACCAAAAAAAATTCTTAGTATTAATTATATATTCGCCATTTTAAGTTTATGGTCCTACCTCAATGTTCTTCAGGGTGAATATGAGAGAGTAAATGGACTTCTGGATCAGTTCAGTGTTCTCAGGGGTCAAAATTGATGAATGTACCCTTCTGCATAAGCATTAGATGATTAACATTAGTTGCAATACAACAAGAGACATGCTGACCATTCTAGTTCAAGAATGTTAAGTTTTACAAATGTGAAAAAAAAGAGTATATTGACTTCTTTAATCACTTCAATTATCTTCTGAATTAAGGCGAATGAATGATCTATATTAGTTTTCATACTTCAAGACATTTAGATCGTCCTTCTGAATTTTGAAATTCCAGTGGTTCTTATGGTTAAGAAATGCAATTATAATGAACTCAATTCTCAAAAATACCCACTTTGATCATCTTTCTACTAACTCCCTTTATAACTACCTCAATCCCACATCATCACTCACTAATCCCCAAATGCCACTTTTGCATCCTAGTCTTGTAACAACCATGGGTTTATCATTTTCTCTCCATTCCTTTCTTTTCTGCACACACACCTAAAACTGTCAAAGCACCACATAGCTTACTCGTAAGAGTTACATGTTTACTTTGTAAGAATAGACTCAGTACACAAGTGTTGGAACTAATCTCATAGGAACATTTGAAAACAGAGAAATAATGGAAAACCCTGAGAATTCCGAGTTAAGCAAATGGAATTAATACTGGAATGGTAAAATGGTCTGGAGCTAGGCTCCTTCCAGATTGGAAATAGAAAGGATACATTACCCAGAGAACGATACCAGAATTCTCAGCTCTACCCACATTATATTATATTCCCCTATCTCTCTCGTCTTTTTCCCATTATGACTCCCACCTCTCTGTCCAATCCATGACGGCCACCTGTCAATTCTGTTATTCCTCCTTCAGTCATCCTGTCATATTGCACACAAGTCCACATTCTTGGCACATTCTATTGGCCCACTCCTCTCCCAGCACCTCTTCTCCCACGCATACGGACCATAAAATCTTTGACCGAGCTTTTCATTTGAGCGGCTTGCAAGAGACTTCATCCTATAAGGTTGGGCCTGCAAATACACAATTTCACCTACTCTAACTTCGACTTCCCTCTTTTTGTAATCTGGCTGCATTTTCTTCTTATTTTGAGCTCTACATAAATTGTACTTCAGCTCCTCCAGAATAGAATCCCTTTCTAATAGCAATTGATCCACATATTGCACATTTATACTTTCGTGTTTATACTTGATCATTGTGAGAGGAATTGAACAAAAACTCAGCCCATGTCAACCATTTCATCCACTGCTTGACACATCCATTCACTAGACACCTGTGATAGGATTCTATTATCCAGTATGTCACCACTGTTTTGCCGTCCATTTGCAGATGAAGGTGAAAATAAGACATGTTACAAATTATAACCATATACCCTTACCACCTTAACTGTTGATACTCCTCATTCAGGATCTATCCAAAGATCTACATACTGCAAGCATACTGGCATCCCCTATTCTAATATTAACTAACATGCTACAGTACCACATATATGAATGCATGCCAAATTAGAGATAAAACAAGAGTTAGAGAGTTTTACAAATTAACCTCAAATCATCAGAGGCTTGTGTAAGGCTCCGAGTTAAATTCTCAACTTCCTTCAACAAGCCACTATCACGGACATCAGCCAACAAAGGTTGAAGATCTTCAGCCATGGCATTGATCTGAGACATCACTACAGCAATGGGAAAATATGGGTATGAGAATATATAATAATAATAATAGAAAAAGAAACTATAAACAGATACAACAAAGTGCATGAATACCAAACACTTGTTCTGACATCAGAGTATAAAAATGATCTTATCAACGTTCTTCTTATCAATTAGTAAATTGATCAAACATATTCATAGAAAAACACGTTATTATTTAGCTTCTACTGAGTGTTAAAAAATGAGTTCAAAATCAAATCCATAATATGTCCACAAGAGTTTGAATGAAGTGAAACGATTTTATACAGAAAATGTTTTTTTTTTTTTTGCTACAACTATTAGATGCATCCACTCTGCTTCAGGAGAATGGTAAAAAGAGGAATATAAAACAGATATCTATGCTTCAGAAGATCCATAATAGCTTAAAAGTACGAAAATAGGAATTTTTCGGGTTCCTGAATGTGATTATTGACATATATACTCCATATGTCAAGTTTGTTGATTAACAGCTCAATTTTCAACCCACTTGGGGTTGGCCTGGAGGTTGGTTTGGGATCTTGGAGTGTGCACCTCTCAGGGTCTCAGGTTCGATTCCCTCTGGCGCCAATTTCGATGGGCAAGTCCATACAGAGCTTTGCTCTGGCTTTAAATGGGGCCTCCGCAAGTGAGCGGTGGGATTGGTCCCCTCGGATTAGTCGGTCCTTGGATCGGATACCAAGTTTAACAAAAAAAAAGAAGCTCAATTTTCAAAATAATTGGCAACTATGATCAAATTTTTGGTTGTAAAATAAGTTACCAACAATATAACAGCAGAAATGAAAACTGAATTCTTAAATTAAATATCTCAAACAAAGAATTCTACGAGATGAACAAACAATCTTGTAGTTTGATAAATTATGACAAAATCGAAGTTATGCAACCGTCAAGTTAGTATTAGTAAGAAACTTTCCTGATTCACAGTCTATTCTAGAGGATATACTACTATGAATCAAGCACATTTGCTAAGAAAATTACATCACACCTTTGTAAGAAGTGGTTTTGCTTCTTCAATAACAGACGCAACTCGTTCAGCCAATGAATAGCTGTTGGCAACACCAATTTTCTCTACATCTCGCCCAAGACGGGTAAATATCCCAACCAATGCATCCAAACTTACCCCTTGGTAACCCTTAATCTTTTCTCTATCACACACAATAAGACCTTCTTTATGACATTCCTGGTCAAGAGGACCAGCCGAAGGTGTTGGAATGGGATCTCGAGGAGTAATGTCAATTATAGTCTCCATAAGAAGACCTGACTGGTTAACTTCAATCAACGAATTTCGTGGTATGATTGTTTTATCATCTTCAATCTCGACAACGGCTTCAATACTTCTTAACGAAGGATTAACTCGAATGACATCACCGACAGTCACCCCTCTGATCCTGACCGGCGTTCCAGTAGATATGCCACAAGCCTGAGAAAACTCAACGGTTGCGGTGTACTTCCTGAACTTGGATCGTATTTGAAAACCCTTCAACCAAGCCAAACTAAGTGCAAAAAGAATAGCACCCGAAACTAAAAACAGTCCAACACCACCTTCCCAAATGGTCCTACCACCAAATCCAAAATCAGTTAATGGACTAATAGTTCGGGTCCAAATGGCGCGGGGAATGTCCAAAACAAGTGTAAGAGAATTATTCTTCGATGATTCTGAAGCAGACGACGGTTGTTGAACATGCCCTCCATCTGCAGAATTAGGTCTTATCCTGTTTATACTTCTTCTTAAGGAATTTGTTGGAAGGGTTGTAATCATGGATGAAGATAAGGAACTAGGAAATGTTGAGATATGCAATGAAGGGTTCCCAACCATTATTATTATTATTATTATTATTATTATTTAACAAAACTCACTACTCTGAAAGTTGAATCGGAAATTAAACTAATGAAAAGATACTTGAGCTGCTGCTAAAGGTGCCCTACAAATCAAAAACCATGTAAGTTTTATGAGCAATTAGTGCATGATGAATGGATGATTAAGAAGAAGAAGAAGAAGAAGAAAATTACTCACTGGTTCATGATGCAGTCCAATCAGAGAGAGTGAGTTAGGATATCATTTCAGATCCGTGTGTGTGCAACAGAATGGGGCATGGAGGAGGAGAGAGAGAGGACCAAGGGAAAAACAAAAGAGGGCCGACCGGGTGTTCAAAATCGAAACAACTCGATAGAAAAATCAAAACTGAAAAAAACCGTATTTGATTCAAATGTATTCTAATCATTTTGTTTTGTAACTATATGGTTTGGTTCGGTTTACTTTTTTTATTTTAACAACCGAAATAAACCAAACTAAAATACAACATAAGAAAAAAGACTAGTTAAACATATCTTATCTAAACTAGTATTAATCTGTAAACTTTTATAAAATAACTTTTTTTTTTCTTGTTAATTATTTTTTACTTTTTTATTTCAAAAATATTTTTTTTTTCTCCTTGAACTTTAAGAGAAGGATAAAATTTTAGTATTGTTAGATGAAAATGAAATTATAATGTTCGATTTAAAAATCAGTTGAAAACAAACAATGATTTAACCTTAAAACCAAAACAAACTTCACCACAAACACCTCTAGTGCTAACATCAAACAATGATTATCTCCAAATAATTGAACCAAACAAAAAATGAGTTGGTTTAATTTCACTTAATCAGCTTGATATTTTTATTTTTTTTCTCACGTTTTTTAAATTTTTAAAAATTTAATAATTTGACATTTATCTTTTTATTTATTTTTTAAAAAAACTCTCACACATGTTTATTCATTTTTATAATAATAATAATAATAATAATAATAATAATAATAAGTTATCATTTGTCACTTCCGTCAACTTTTTTATACGTCACCTCATTGTGTTCAAATTATTCTCTGTAAATGGGTCATCATGTATGTCGTTGAAATGTATATTTCTAACATCGGACAAAGCCAATTAGTTAAATATAATATTTTTATATCTTCTAAATAAAAACTATAATAATTAGGAAAAATTACACTCAGATTTCCTAAGGTCTATTAAAATAGCATCGACACCCCCATATAATTTTTAAACTTACACTTACCTCTCTTTAAATTCTCATCAAATAGTCAATTATCCTCCTTCTCTATTAACACCATTAACTTTTCAATAATCTTTGTCTCCCAATTACTCCTATTGAACCCTCTCTCCACTTAATCATCGCTGCTTCAAATGCTTGCTTTGAATACTCATCTTCCAATTGTCTTCCAATTTCTTTGACTTCGAATGCTCGCCTTGATTGGATCCCAACAGTGCAATTTTGCTTCACTGAAAGATTTGTTTTGGTACTTCATACTGTTAGTTACAGATAGTCAAAGGAAAGAATATGGATGCCATGTTCCAATTAGGCTTGGACAAAAAAACCGCAACCGGCCCAATCCGGACGAACCGTAAAGCCCGTTTGGTTTCGTGTGGGTGAACCGGGTGGTTCGGGTCATTCGATTCAACAAAACATGGGTAATGGTGGTTAGTGCTAGATTTTTTTGGATGGAGATATCCAACCCAATGAAACCCATCACCAACCGAGGAGTAACGTTTATTATTAGTTTTTTAATATTTGGCATACTAGGGTCGATATAAAAGCTATTTTTCCCATTTCTCATCCTCTTTTCTGTCTCTCTAAACAGAAGCCGCCGCTCACCCCTCTCTCTCAAGAACCACAACCTCTCACTTCTTTCTTAACCTTTTATTTTTCTAGTATTTGAAGCATGAATTTCTTCTCCTCTCTTCCTCTGTTTTATCATACTTAGACCAGATTTTATGGGTCTCCCTAGCTGCATCCTTGTTGACAATTAGAAGGCCATCTCCAACCTTCATCTTTTAGTTCCAAATCGTTTTGGTGGCTAAATCTAATAAATATTTGTGTGCTCTTTTATGAATCAAACAAGTTTGCTGAATTTCATATTTCGATCCTTTAGATCTAATATATATATATATATATATATATATATATATATATATATATATATATATATATATATGTTTGTTGTATTTCAACCCTTTATTAGATCTAATAAAAAGTCCTCAAAAGCCTTCACCTTTTAATATGAGACGTTCAATTGTTTCTTTGCTTTGAACATATAAAACGAAGTTGTTTTTTTATGATGTGTTTCTGTTAGGTGAAAAAAAAAGAATTTTTTTAGCACAGTTCTTCTTGCATCCGGAAAAACCGCCCGAAACTAACTGTCACCCGAAATAACCGAACCCGAACCGAATTTTCAAACGGACGAAAATGGATTTGTATATATCAACCGTGGTTATGAACGGATTTCCATTTCTCAACCAAATACCGACCAAAGCCGACCGTTGTCCACCCCTAGTTCCAATGATTGGTGACCACAATTAACTTGTCTTGCGATCTTTTAAAAGTGAGAATGAAAACCAAAATAAATAAAAGATAGTTCTAGATTCATATAAAAAAGAAGAATATGATGTATCTACTAGTAAGATTTAGTTATTTGCTTTGCTCTAACAAACCAATAGGATTCTTGAGTTAAAGCATATTATGTTATGCTCCTAATCAATGTTTTGAATATCTTTTTTTTTTATAAGTGATGTCCGCACAAGATGAGGTATCCGTTCTTGTTATGTGCTTAAGATTTGGAGTAGCAGATTATCTAGTAAAGCCTTTACGCACAAATGAACTATTAAATTTGTGGACGCACATATGGAGGAGGAGGCACAAGGTTTGTACTGTCCAACTTCATATTTATGGATCTTCATAATTTTGTGGTTTATTCATCAATTATTGATTTCTCACCAACTTTCTGTATACATTGTGTAACACCCTATTTCTATTGAAGCGATAATACACGCGAATAATATAAATATTCAAGAAATAGACGCTACGTCTACACATCAAAATTCAAACAACATGCATTTATAAAATTCTCAACAGTCACAGCGGATATAAAGCATACATCTCCAAAATATACATGTCATAAGATCAATATACATCATCATATAAAATCTCCAAACCCCGACAAATGGGCAAAATCTCCACAACATAAATAAATCCAGAATAATCAATCTAGAATAATTTTATAGACAGACATTCCTAGATCAGAGCCTACTCTAAGACTCAACAGAAAACGATAACGGATATAGCTCCCGCTATCGAAACACGCACCAAGAAATCAATAACTACTACTGCACGCCGTCTACCCATTCATACAAATAGGTAGGCTGTCCACCACAGACCACTGGGGGTTAGCTTCACATCAATCATAATCAACATAAACAAACATAAGTATTCAAGGATTTCATGCATAACAAATATACATACCCATCCCTCCTAGAATACTAACACCACATAATTATTATCCCCCATTCCATACACCTCAAGCTATCACATCACTAACATAGCATAGCAAGCATATTTAATCTCTAATTCAGTCATCGACATAAGCTCATCATTTATCAACATCAATCAATGAAAGGATTACTCACCTTATTCTTCATTTAGCATACTTAAACTCAACAAGTACAATTCATCATTTCAAAGTTATAAGCAAGCAATCATCATTTTCAAAGAAATCACCACATCATATGTATATACATATACTGTTCTCACCTCATTACTATTACCAAAATAGTTATCAATAAATGGATTCACCAAGTGTATAAGCACAAGCAAGTAAGACATGCAATTAGAGCATAATTCAATTATTCACAACCATCAACAAAATCCACCTATGTACATATCCACCAATCCACACAATCACAACATTCACCAAATTTTGCCAATGTACCAATTCAACAAGTCACGTATTCAATTATGACACGACTCATCAACCATTCAAATGCATGCAATGTTCTAGACTCTTCTAGATGCATGCGGTACCAAATCACCACAAGGTCGTCACCTTCGATGCAACAAAAACATCGTATGTAAGATTTCACACCCGTCTTACATTTTGGATATAAACATCCGTCACCATCAGTCATGTATGCATGAACATAAGACTTGACTCAATGCATATGTTCACACAAACAATTCACCACATCATCACCAATCATTTAGCATATATGTATTCACCAGCAATTCACCATCACTTGACATATATGCAATCACCAACAACATTCACAATTCAATTAACATATATGTATTCACCAACAACATCTCAATCAATCAACATATATGTATTCACCAACATCGACTTTATCATATAATTCAACAACATCATATTATTTCTCACAATTCAAGTAGGAGAAAATACACCACACTATGATAAACATCATATCCAACACCTAGCAATCATTCACATATCTTCATATAATCATATCAAACTATCGACAAAAGATTTGCCAAGTATTTGGTCTTAAAGATTATTTTCGATAAAGTTCGTCTCCCATTTTACAACTTTAAAATAATTGAGACAATTGAACCAAAACCACGTAAATAAACTCTAGGGCCTCGGCTATGTATACACTTAGATCACATATGAGTGTAGTTGAATATACATGTGCGTTTCACCGGCCGATTACGACAAAATCATCAAAAGCATAAGGTTACGACATGTTCGTATCATTTCTTCTATATTGCAAAACCAAATCATTTTCAAAACAAAACCAAGTTAGAATCAAGCTATGATACTCTTAGAAGCTTAATTATAAATTGATTGAATAAGGTTAGGTGTTTGGAATCCATTGACATGCTTAAAAGTACACAAAAACACGAAAAAACGAGGTTTCGAAATTCTGCAGAACTAACACGGTCACGTCATCAGGACACACGGACGTGTCATCCCTTATAGAAGACTCTGACATGGTCGTGACCGTGTCATTAGACACACGGTCGTGTCACCTCACCAGTACAGCAAAATGCATTTTTACGTTTTCGCGCATAAAATCTTGTTTTCGAATCCGATTTCAGTTCCGTTTTCGCCAATGCACTCCTAACACTTAGACCAT
>Ga0228710_1002975_pt1 | contig 26952 bp, 21 predicted proteins | sample MedpolnodulmetaG_FD_177995 | JGI IMG/M metagenome (GOLD analysis project Ga0228710, IMG submission 177995) | Root nodule microbial communities from Medicago polymorpha collected in Santa Monica, California, United States - pink nodules | ecosystem: Host-associated > Plants > Roots > Nodule... | reverse complement strand
CTTTATGCCTTCATGTTCGTATTGACCGAAAGATCTGCAATAATTTTGATTAAAAGTTATGAAAATTGACTCTCCATAATACATGAGTATGTGTGGAGGAAGAAGCATAAACAGTAAACTAGCCGCAAAAAGTTAAAATAACCGAATGTGACAACAGTTTTGCTTCAGAAAATTATTTTGTGGGGTGGAGTCGAATAACAAAAAGGGTAAAATTGTCATTTTTTGAGGTTTGTAGGGGTGAAAGATTAATTGTATGGGTACATGGTATAATTTCCACGAAAACATTATGCTTCAGAAAAGGAAGGATCAAGTGACGTGAACCTATATAAAGAAAGCGCACAACACAGGAACATTATTCACGTTTTGGCAGCCGTTTTGGAGGCTGGGAGATCACGGTTTTTGGAGAGAAAAGGCACGCACATGGAATCTATAACTCAACAGCACCGATTGGAAAGAATTTGAGGAGCAAACCGGCAACAACGAAACTCTATCAGTTTATTTTCATTACTACGTTGTTTATTTATTTGATCAGTTAATTTTTTTTGATTAGGTCATGAGATGAATCTGATGTAATTATGTTTGAATCATGTTGCTGTGAAACTCTATTTCATATATGAATATCAATCTAGTTTTATTCAATTTAACTGTTTTTAATGTCTTTTTATATATTGATCACATATAAACATGAATTCGTGATAACGAATGACTACTAACCATAGATTTCAACTTAGACCTAATTAAATTGTTCAAATAAACAGGGTTAATCTAGTAATAGATAATCGTTTATTTGTGATATGATTTTAACGTTCTTAAAATCTTCAAAGAATATTAGATCACCTAAGGAATTATGACTGTAGTCTGAGAAGAAAGTCCTAAGTCAAGAGATTGATTAGGGTTATTTTAGTTAACCATCGTGAAACTAGAGGAGTATTCATAGGAAATAGGTTTAGTGTATCAAATAGAGGAAATCAAAGGATTCAACTGACCTAATCTCATCTCTCCATATATTTATCAAACGAATCCTTATTTTCTGTTATTTATTTTTATTGCAATCAAATCAACTGCCTAGGGCATCATTGAATTTAATACTTCCTTTATTTTAACGCTTTTGCCGAGTAGAAATTGAAACAGTCCCTGTGGATACGAACTTATAAATTTTATTACTTCGATATATTTTTAGTAAACTTGCTAAAAGTCTATCAACAACAATTTGGACGGCGAGTTGTGACATAATGATTTTTTATGTTTGTGCTTCTTCAAAAGCTGCAATTTAACTGCAGTTCACCAAAGTATCGAATATTACTATGCAACATGCCAACAACTACTGTGACCACGGTTTAAGCATGTAATTGGTAACAATACTCAGGCTATGCATATTCTTAAGAGATATCCATTCCAACATAACTTTTTGAATAAAATATTTCTTTGTCTACTAATTCAACTAATCTACATAGCTTAAGGTTTGAAGGATGCACTTGCAAAATTCAAAGATTACTATGGTAAAGTCAAACGTTCAATTTCCATGTTCCTACCAGAATCCTGCAGTAACAGCTTAAGGTTTTTAATGTGTACTTATGGTAGCCTGTAATTTCTGTTAGAACAATCACTCTGTTCTATGCGCAACGAAAGTGCTTATTAAGAATAAGCTGTTTTGAGCAAGATGAATAACTAACAGAAAATTAAGAACTGAAACGAAAGAAACAATGAATGGGAGAATTTTTTTGATTCACACAACTACAACTACATTATTTGCAACACAAGGGAGTGTATATATACAACTAGATGTTGTAACAAACTCCTCTAACTAACTACATCAGAATCTGTCTTCAGAAGCTTCACTTCAGAAGCTTTACTTCAGACGCACCACTTCAGGAGCTCCACTTCAGACGCTCTACTTCAGAAGCACTACTTCAGACGCTCCACTTCAGAAGCACTACTTCAGAAGCATTCTTCAGAGGCGCTACTTCAGAAGCATTCTTCAGAAGCGCTCTTCAGTTATTGATTACTTATTCTAATAATTTCAACAGACTCGTTTAATATGGTCAACATTTGTTTGACCTTTAACTTTGTAGGAATCAAAGAGCTTTCTTATTTCAATTAAAGGAGTTCAACGAAACCTCAAGCCTAGCGTGCATGGTCAAGATTTCGACAAAGCAAGGCTGAAGAGATACCGCGTCGAAATCAAGCATTTAAGGCGGGAAAGCACGATTTCAAGCATAAAGACGGTTTTTATTTAGTGGAAACATGGGGCAAGCAGTTGTTCAAAATGGAGGAAGTGCTGATCATGGGGTTAGTGGTTCGCAAGTTAGGTTATTAGTATAAATAAGAGTTTCCAAGCCGGAAAATGGGTCGCAAATCATATACAGAATTCTACAACACTCAAACTACCGGCGTCTAGGGAAACAAGTTATACACAATGTATGTAAACTGATTTGTAGACCACCCCTTTATTTTAATGCATTGCATTTTACCGTTTCTTTGAGTTTACGTGCGTAAACTTTTTATCTTTATGTTGTTTATTTAAACTTTAATTGCTTTCTGCTTGCAATCTTAAACTTGTCAAGCGACAATGTCTTTTACCTTCAAACCTGTCTTGCCCTCTAAGCAACCTGAGTGCATCTCGTGGCCCTTTTTTCATTCAAAAATATCTTTTTTCGATAAAAACCTTTGCACAACGAGTTTTGAGATTTCTAGTTCGATCTCGCTTGTAATAATCAGAGCTAGCCCCCGTTTGCCAAAATCACAGGCAAACAAATTGGCACGCCCAGTGAGACCCAATTTGTGCAATTGATTTCAAAAACTTTTTCAAAATCAAAAATCGTTTTCAAAAACTTTTTCTAAAACCCATCTCTGTGTGATCCGTTTTTAGAATTTTGTTACTATTTTTGGGTAACTTTATTACTAAAAACACCAAGTTGTTTGTGTACGGATTTGAGAAGTGGTAAATCAATGCCTTGTGCCGGTTCATCATCTTCACAATCTTCTTCACAGTCACAAAATTTACTAGCGACCTCTCCTTTGGGAGATTTAAACGTGTCGACCCCTGTGGGAGTAACCATGGCTATGCCAGGCTTGGCGGGAATGGGAGTAACCGCTCCATCAACCGTTTCTACATCCGCTCCATTGACACGACCAGAAATGGGTACCGTTATACCCCCATTCACTGCTGGTGTTCCTTCGACTACCAACATTCCAAGTTCTAGTTCTCCTTCAGTCAGGCATATGGTTGATGATCGAAATGTAAATATGCAGAATGTTCCTAAGGAACAACTGTATGGTATGCCAACTTCAATGACAGCAAATGTACATAATAGTGCGTCCGTTTTTGCAGACCAAGCAAATCCATTCGCCATGAACAACGTACATTAGTCCCTCAAGTTCTAGCATTTTCGGTCGGAATACTCTACCACAGTTGACAAAAGATTCGATGAATTTGTTAAGACAACAAATGGATGAGAGTAATCACGAGATGGTTAATTTGTTAACGCAACAAATTGGTACCGTGTTTAATCCTTTGATAAGGGACACAAACCGGAGTTACCAAGCCTTAACCACACAAATGGGGAGAATAGCAGATTTCTTTGCACCCCCACAACCGATTTACCAACCAGTTACACAAATACAAAATCAACAACCATTGCGGTTAGTTGAACCAATGTTTCAAAGGCCACAACCTAGGCCTCAACCCCAACCGATCGAACCAGTAATACAAGATCAACCTGAAGTAATCTCGGTTGATAGAAATGATAATGCCGATGAAGTTGTTAGGAATGTCCAACAACGAAACATAGGAGCATATAACAATATAGCCAATTTGGTCGAAAACATAATGGCTCAAAATAGTTTAAATATTGGCCTACATAGGCCAAACTTTGTTTCTCCTTTGTCGGAATTGGTATTACAATCTGAACTTCCTAGGGGTTATAAAATTCCTAAGTTCACCCAATTTGCAGGGGATACCAATGAGTCCACTGTCGAACATATCGCAAGATATTTGACGGAGGCAGGAGACCTAGCAAATGATGAGAATTTGAGGTTGAAATACTTCCCAAATTCTCTAACAAAGAATGTCTTCACATGGTTTACTACTCTTACGCCACATTCGATCCAAAATTGGACTGAATTAGAAAGGTTATTCCATGAACAATTATACATGGGCCAATCTAAGATAAGTCTAGAGGAATTGGCGAGTGTCGAGAGGAATTCCACTGAATCCATTGATGATTATCTCAATAGATTCAGATTGTTAAAGGCAAGATGTTTCACTCAAGTGCCTGAACATGAGTTAGTCGAAATGGCTGCTGGTGGCCTAGATTATTCCATTCGGAAGAAACTAGATACTCAACACTTGAGAGATATGGCCCAATTGGCCGACAGAGTTCGACATGTCAAAAGACTAAAGGTTTCTTATATCGCATCAGATGAAAGCAATCAAGAGTTCGACATAGCTTTTGGCGATGTCGAAACAAAGGAGGTTGACATTGCTGAGTTAAGACCAGGGCCTCCTTATACGTGTAAATCGTTAAGGTCCGTCGATGGGAATAATCTTGTCGAAACAAGCAATGAAAGATATGCCCCCAAGACATATACATTCGACATAACCAAATGCAACGAGATTTATGATCTCTTAGTTGCTGATGGTCAAGTGGTAGCACCTAAGGATGTAAAATTCCCACCACTAGAGCAACGTCAAAAAAGAGGTTTTTGTAAGTACCATAACTTTTTGGGACATAACACCTCTCGATGTTTCCTTTTCAGGGATTTGGTTCAGAAGGGTCTCAATGAGGGCAGGTTGAAGTTTGGAAACAAACCAAAGTCTTAAATGCAAGTAGACTCTGATCCCTTGAAAGATGCGAGTATGATGTACACTAACATTGTAGGCTGCAATATGGTCGAAGCAATCATTGATGCTGGCGAAAACCTGTCTGTCGAAGTAGGAGTGGAAGCAGAAGCTGATGTTGCAGAATGTCAAATGGTGGACATCACTAAAGATGCAGAACTCGTCAAAGAGATTGCTCCAGAGCCTCAATTCGACAAGAAGTCAAAGGCAGCCTACCCTATAGCTGAAGAATTCCGAGGTAATGCTCTGCCCTAGATGTAGTGTTGTATTTGACAAAGAGGCAACTAAAGGCCTCAAAGGTTCTATCCCAAAACCTAAGAAAAGGGGAAAATGGTCTGGTGACCATAGACTTAAGTTTTCCTTCACAAAGAGTTATATTTCTTTCATCAATAACTCTTCGACCACCAATTATGTCAATAAAAGTGGTCAAGGAAAAACTTTGGTCCCCTACGCACCCAACCAAAAATGGGTTCAGTCTACCCATAAGAATGTACAACATGGGAAGAACAATGTGGTGAAAAGAAACGCCAGTGTTGTTGATAACAACAAAAATGGTACTGCCTTTGAGCCAAAAAAGTATGCTTATAACAACAACTACAAGGGAAAGAATCTCATGACAAGGACTCAATGGAGGACGTACCAGAGATCTAAGAAAGGCATTTCTACAAGCCTTGAAGATGGAACTGTTGACCCAAAGGGTGATCAGAGAATGGTCGAATCAGGAAGAAGACCAACAAAAGAGAGGTTGTCTCTCCCTCTAGTCGAAGAGGATCCTAATGAAGATGATGAGTTAGGATCAGGATTTACAGATTCAGAACCAGACTTCGATGTCATATGCAATTTGGTTTCCATTTTACTAGCCGAAGATGATATGGTGTCTGAAGTCGATGATTCAGAGGAAGAGTTTGATCCCAAAGACATGGAGGAATACAAACCCATGTGCTACTTTGTAAATGATGGCTCTGAAAATGATCGGAAAGTCATGTTTGAACAACCCAATGATTCGATGAAGAATCTTCTTAAACCTTTATTCATCCAAACCAAAGTGGATGATATTGGTATCAACAAAGTGTTGGTCGACGGTGGTACTGCTGTCAATCTGATGCCTCAATCCATACTCAAAAAGATCGGCAAGACTGACACAAATTTGAAGCCTCATAATGTAATTTTGTAGAATTATGAAGGAAAGACTGGTCATTCCCTTTGCGCTCTCCAAGTGAATCTGACGGTACGAACTGTGGTTAGACCAACTTTGTTCATGGTGGTCCCATCGAAAGCTAGCTTCAACTTGTTATTAGGAAGAGAGTGGATTCATGGGATAGGTGTTGTTCCCTCATCCATGGAATTTTGAAGAGATGATGGTATAGTCGAAAACATTGAAGCTGACCAAAGATATTTTCTTGCTGAAGTGAATCAAATCTCAAGGAAGACTTTTGACAAGAATCTAGCAAAGATTGCTCCATGTTCATCTGCAAAATCTGATGGTACTAATCAGATTGATGCAAGTTCTGTAAGACTTCATTCGACTCATGGTTTCATGTGAAAAAGGGAGACTTTCGACACAGAACTTGACATGGAAGATCTGAATTCCCTAACCTTGGGGAATGATGAAGATGATCATCACATCTAAGCAAGATGCTTAGAACAGAATCACGGTTGTTTAGCCGGAGTGTGAGATCAAGAAAGCCTTAGTGGCCAGTTATCAAAAGATGGTTAAGAAACCATTAATAAAGATACTATCGAAATACTTAAGCTGAGGCTTAAGGAAACTTTGGTCAATCGACCATAAAATTGATTGTGTCTTTGATGAGGTATTTGTGTGATTCCTGAATTGAGAATCAAGTGGTGAAATTGGGCATTAGTTGCCTTAAGATTCAAAATTTTGGGTAAGAGACCAGAGAGAGAGGTTGGAACCGAAATAGATATAATTCTTGTCTTGAACCTTATTGATATTTTGATCAATAACAAAGCTTGAGGGCAAGAGGTTATATTTATTGAAGTTTTCAATTACGGATCTTGGTCTACTTGCAATATTTTTATCTTTATTGCAAATAATTCTTATCTTGAGAAATTAAAAATCTTTACCATTTATGAGTTGTCAAAGGAATTGATTTCTTTGGTAATATGTTGAAATAAAGGCATTTATGAATATAAGCCTATTGTGTGAAAATAAAAATAGCACAAACACAAAAATTTTGACAAAGAAACAAAAATCAGCTTTGAATTAATAAAGACAATATAAAACATTGCCGAGACATCATAAATTTGGATATTGTTATGTTACAACAAACACATAACAACACCAACAAAAAAAAAAGCAAACGAAGGAACGGAAAAAGAGTAATGGAGAAAGATGAGCAAGATTGGCAAGGGATTTATAGACATCAGAAAGAGAACCTAACAGGCTTAGACTCTTCATGTCACGCTTTGAAGCCACCACGTGTCTCTGAAAGGGGCAATTACCTAGAAACACTGGAAATCAAAAGGCTTGAGGCAGAAGGTGGGACATTAATGACACATAAATGCAAAGAGTCAAAATGGAAGAGACTTGATAGGCAATGAAGGAAGGTCTACAGTTATGAGAACCCTATTAGTTGTCTGAACTAAAAACGTGTTCTACAAGATTTCAAAGAAACGTGGACTTTTCAGGAGAGACATGAAAAGACTAGGGTTCAAACACAATAATGGTTGTGACGTCACGAGAGTAGAGAAAGAGAAAATGTTTTCTCAAAAATGCCAATTTTTTCCTCCTTTTTTGGTGTCGTCGAAAATGACTTTTTTAGGGGCATTTTGTTGGCCTGTAAATTCAACAGGCTCATTTAATATGGTCAACATTTGTCTGACCTTTAACTTTGCAGGAATCGAAGATCTTTCTTATTTCAATTAAAGGAGTTCAAGGAAACATCAAGCCTAGCGCGCATGGTCAAGATTTCGACAAAGCAAGGCTGAAGAGATATCGCATTGAAGTCAAGCACTTAAGGCGGGAAAGCACGATTTCAAGCATAAAGACGGTTTTTCTTTAGTGGAAACGTGGGACAAGCAGTTGTCCAAAATGGAGGAAGTGCTGATCATGGGGTTAGTGGCTCTCCTGTTAGGTTATTAGTATAAATAAGAGTTTCCAAGCCAGAAAATGGGTCGGAAATCATATACAAAATTTTACAACACTCAAACTACCGACGTCTAGGGAAATGAGTTATACAGAATGTATGTAAACTGATTTGTAGACCACCCCTTTATTTTAATGCATTGCATTTTACCTTTTCTTTGAGTTTACGGGCATAAACTTTTTATCTTTATGTTGTTTATTTAAATATTACTTGCTTTCTGCTTGCAATCTCAAACCTGTCGAGCGACAGTGTCTTTTACCTTCAAACCCGTCTTGCCCTCTAAGCAACCTGAGTGCATCTCGTGGCCCTTTTTTCATTCAAAACTCTCTTTTTTCGATAAAAACATTTGCGCAACGAGTCTTGAGATTTCTAGATCGATCTCGATTGTAATAATCAGAGTTAGCCCCCGTTTGTCAAAATCACAGGCAAACAACTTCCGAAATACAGTTCAAATGAGAAAAGTTTCAATTTAGTAAGTCTAAGGTTTCTTTAAATTGAACACCCTTCATGTCTATTATTTACAATGACCGGATATATTCTTGTTTCTTACTTTTTGAATGATATAAATAATAAATTTTTTATTCTTAAAAAAAAAAGAAAGATTGTATGACCTGTACTTGTAAAGGTCACAAATAGGGACAATGTTTGACTATAATTTCCAGGATAATCTGAGCAAAAACTAATAATTCCAGAATAATTATTTGAGCCGTCTAAGTTGACATTTCAAATTTCTAGCATTTTAATTAAGATACTTAACTTGCTGGTTAATACTAACAACATAATTTTTCCAACAAATCCACTAACATTCCATTTCTTTCCATCCTAAGTATTATTCAATTGTGGAATTATTCTTATGAACATTGACCTTTCCCTTCACCATACATATAAATGTGTGTATTCATATAACATACTTTCATTTTATTTCTATATGCATAATATCAGTCTCTTAGAGCTTGAATTCTTAATGTTCTCAATAATACAGTGGAACCACCAATATGAATTTTTATGCTCACACTTTGAAATCAGTTTTAAATATTTTGCTTCGGCTTCCTCTAATAATCTCACTTCTCCAATTACAGTGTCTTGCCAATAGTTCCCAAACTATAACAAGTGTTGGTGTGATCATTGATGTTAATTCTGAAACAGGGAAACAACAGAGAACAGCCATGCAAATTGCAGCTCAAAGTTTCAATAATTATTCCAACACTCATAACATAATCCTACTCTTCCGTGACTCTGGTAGAAACCCTTTACATGCAGCTTCAACTGGTAAGTACTTTTTAATAAAAATGTAAAAGTTAGTTAGAATTTGTAAGTACTTAGTAGTAATTAGTTTGTTCATTCTCTAGTAGCTTTATATATAAATGATTTCATGTATTCATTTACTATCTTTTATCAATCAATATGAATTCTAATGAATCCTTATCTCTTTGATCATGTAATTTGTGACACTCTTTGATCAAAAAACATATTTGTAGTACTTTTTAATAATATCTTGCTGCTTATTGGTTTCCAGCTGAAGAATTGATTACTAAAGAGAAAGTTAAAGTCATTATTGGCATGGAAACATGGCAAGAAGCAGCTATTGTTGCTGATGTTGGAGCCATGTTTCAAGTACCAACAATTTCGTTTTCTTCTCCGTTAGTCCCTTCATCATTAATGCAAATTCGTTGGCCATTCTTGATTCAAATGGCTCAAAATCAAACTGCACAAATGAAATTCATATCTGATATAATCCATGCTTTCAACTCTCAAAAGGTTATAGCTATTTATGAAGACAACCCTTCTAATAGCGATTATGGAAGGTTAAGCCTCTTATCCGAGGCTCTCCAAAAGGTTAACTCGAAGATTGAGTATCAATTAATTCTTCCACCATTCACTTCTTTATCTGATCCAAAAGGGTTTGTTCTTGATGAGTTGTTGAAGTTGTTGCCCCTAAAATCTCGTGTTTTTATTGTACTTCAGGCATCATTACCGATGGTGAACCATTTGTTTAGAGAATCTAAGAAAATTGGATTATTGGAGAAAGAATCAACTTGGATAATCAATGAAGGGATTACAAGCATGTTAGACTATGTCGATAAATCTGTTTTATCTTTTATGGGAGGTGTTTTGGGAATCAAACACAACTATTCTACAAGTTCTAGTGATTATACTCAATTGCAGGAAAGTTTTCAAGCTGAGAACACAAAAACAGTTGAGTACAAACCAGGATTAAATGTTTTGTTAGCTTATGATAGCATTACAATTGTTACAAAAGCTTTGGAGAAAATGAATACTAATTCTACTAGCTCAAATATGTTATTGGAGGAATTGCTATCTTCAAATTTCAATGGCTTAATTGGTGATATAAGATTCAAAGAAAGAAAACTAACCTACATTCCAATGTTAAAAGTCATTAAAGTGGTTGATAATGATAAGAAAAATATTGAATTGGAGAGTTTGACACCAAAGTTTAAGATTGCTAGATCTCTTAAAAAGAAAACAGGTGATGGTGGTAAAGAAAGCTTAAATGACTCTGTACCTAAGACATGGAAAGTACCTACCAATACAAATCCTTTAAAAGTTGCAATTCCTATGCATCCTTCATCTGATAACTTTCTGAAAGTCTCTCAAAATCAACCTCCTACTGGTTTTTGTATCGATATTTTCAAAGAGATCAGAGAAATTCTGAGTGACCAGTATTCTGGTCTTCCGTATAAATTTTACCCTTTAAATGAATCTTACGATTCAATTCTGTTTAAAGTTGTGGATGAGGTAAACTCAACATTATATTCTTGTCAACATTTTTTCTTTGTTTCATGAATTCATTTATCTCTTTCTATACATGCATTTCACACACAAATGGCATAACATAACATTGCATGTATATCAATTTTTTTTTTCTTCTCAAAACTAAGTGCATGTTGGGATTGACAGTGAGTTTGGAAAAATCATGGCGTGCAATTTAATTTTGGAAAAAGCTTCATTTCGAAGCTTAAGCAAAATCACAGTGTCACCGTATCAAATTCACCGTGATTCCGAATCTTAAACAAAATCACAATGTCAGCGTATCAAATTCACCGTGATTCCAAACATGCACTAAAAACAAAAGAAAATATTTCTATTTTTTTTCAAACAAAAAGAAAGAAGGAAGCTAATACTATTGCAGACCTATGATGCTATTGTAGCAGATGTAACAATACTTGCCGAACGATCAAGGAATGTATCATTCACTCAACCATATACCGAGTCAGGTTTATCACTCATATTTCCAGCAGAAACTGAAACTTCAACATGGTTGATTATGAAACCATTTAGCTGGGAAATATGGATTGCAACTATTGGTATCCTCATCTACACAATGATTATCATTTGGTTCTTGGAACATCACTTGAATCCTGAATTTGGTGGACCATTGAAAACCCAGATCAGCACCACTATGTGGTTTGCTTTTTCGTCTCTATTTTTTGCTCATAGTAAGTCTTGATTACAAAGGTTCAAAACTTTCTCATTTCCTTTTTCGCTATATTTCTTACAATTCGGGTTGGGTCTAACTCAAGTCTTACAAAACCGACAACTTGTAATATGAGGACTTCCCCCAATTATAAACTTATGTTCAGGTTCTATCTTATCTAACATGAGACTCATAACACAATCTTACGCTTAAAACTGAACATTTGGAGCATGACTCAAGAGCGGTGGTCCCCTGATAGCATAGCAGGTGGCTTAATCTTGGTAGACTCTAATTCCATCTTAGAATTTGGGTTGAACCAAACTCAACCCTTACAAAATTGGCTTGTGTTTAAGCCTTATCTATCCAACGTAAGACTCTTAACAATATATGCCATTTTCCACTTATTCTATAAAAATAAAGACATGAAATTATGAAAAATTCAATATATAAAGATGAAAAAATAGTTCAAGCACTTTAGTGATCAGAAAATTTATATTCTTCATATTTTGAAACTTGTAGTAATTTTAAAGGGGATTTGATAACATTGAGATGTTAAATTTAATAAACATTGCTTCATTTGAAAATTCCTTCTTTTGCAAACTAATTAATAGTAACATGATATTTGATTTTGATGTATATCAGAGGAGAAAATAAACAGCAATTCAGCAAGAGTAGTAGTTGGAGTATGGTTATTTCTTGTGTTTGTTCTAACCTCAAGCTACACCGCAAGTCTTTCATCGTTGCTTACTGTCCAGAAACTGAGGTCTGATAGAGACATTGAATGGCTTAAACAAAATAATCTATCAGTTGGTTGTGAAAACACCAGTACCTTTATAAAGGACTACTTGGTCCACGTGTACAATTTCCCTCGGCAACAAGTTGTAGATGTTCAGGATGTACATGACCTTGTGGATAAATTCAAGAACAAAAAAATTTCTGCACTCTTGCTTGAGAGTCCATATGAGAAGGTTTTCATGAATAAAAACTGCAAAGATTACACTACAACTACAGCAGCATATAAATTTGGAGGAATGGGATTTGTGAGTGCCTACAACTTTTTCTTTGGCATGTTTACTTTCACATTTTTTTTATTTCTTTTCATTTTTAATTACAAAAAGTTCACTTTTTCAATCTGAAACTTTTCTTTTTGTTTTAAGCATTTTCTCTAAATACCTTTGAACAATACAACAAAATTAGGCAAATGCTTTTTGTACAACCAAATTTAGACAAATTTTGCAACACCAATCTAAATGGTGAGTGAACTTCAAATTGATGATTAGTTACATTTACTAGACAGTTAATAGATATACCAGGGGCCGAAACTCATAAACCATAAATTTAGATGCGTTTAACCATGATTTTCAGGTATTCGACTAAATCTACAACACCTGATTAATCCTATTCAAATTCTTGGTTAATAAAGTTGTATTGACCATCTACTAAATATAATTGAAGACTTATTTGAACTGCGTTAACTACCCAGATTTTGTTGTTCAAATAACAACGATAAAAATAAATTGGTTTATTTTTAATAGTTAAGAATAAAAACAAGAAGTGCAAACAATGAAAATGTTTTCTAAATGTAAACAATAGTATATGTTTTAGTTTTGCATTCTCATTTTTTTTGTCATGCTCTATGATATGTGCAGGTATTTCAAAATGGGGCACCAATGGCAAAAGACTTTTCTGTAGCAATTTTAACACTAGCAGAAAATGGAAAGCTAAAAGCTTTGGAAGAGATTTGGTTAACACCTTCTAAGGAATGCTCAAGCAACTCAGCATCTCCAGAAACTGAGAGCCTTACCCTTGACAAATTTTGGGGACTCTATTTCATATGTGCTGCCACTTCCACAATCTGCTTATTACTTGCTTTATTACAGAAGTACTTCCATAACCATAACCATAACAACTATGAAGAGGAAGCTCATCAACTTCCTCAAGGAAATGTAATCACCAAATCTGATGATGATAACAATCATCAACTCCCTGAAGGAAATGTAATCGCCGAATCTGATGATAATAACAATGTTTTGACGAGAGCATTTAGAAATGGTACAGGCTTATACATTGGAAACCTCCCGCCTTTAAATAACACTGCAACTTTTGGTGGATATGCTATTCAAGGTGTACGTCATCGAAATTCACCAAGGTTGGAGAGTGTAAGCATTTCTGATGAACCGGGCAATCCACAACGCTCCCAATCAGCTGACATAGAAATGATGTAATTCACAAACTTACATACATTGATTATAGATCATCATATGTAATTATAGATTCACATGTGAGGTGTTATGTATAAATCCTAGCTAGCCTTATTAGTCATTGTAGTAGTATTCAATATGAAATATGAAATATCCTTATTAGCACTAATTTTTCCATAAAACCTGGTCTTACACAACTTTTAAGCATTAACAAAAAAGCCTTGTTTAGAAGAAAAATTAAGCCTTAACTATATCTATTATCATGTATTATGTATTCTATATGAAATAGCAAGTGCCAAATTCCTTTATTTCTCCATGTCTGATATTATTTGGTCTTAAAAAATATATTTATAACTGTGATTTGAACCGCGACATAATGATTTTTTACAAACATGTAATATAAATCTTCATCCGCACTAGATATAATCTAGTAAGGAGGAAAAAAAACTCAGAATAACAGCTTAAGTTGCAAAGGATACACTTGCAATGGTAAATTGACATTTCAACAACATTCTTGGACAAGGGATATATCTGTCTTAATTTTTCTTCCTTCTCAGCCATATAATCTAATTTGAGATTTACATTTTTATTTTTATCTAATGGAAGTCTCACATTTTACTACTAAGACCCTTAAACAGATGCAGAGTCTGTGGATAGCAAAAGTCCCACTTAATAGAAGTAAAAGATGCTAAACATAAGGCTAATATTTATAGCAGAATCATTGCCACACCACATGTTTTAAAATTCAGAATGCATCCCTGGAATGTACTGTATACTTACAAACTTATATATGAATGAGATGGCTTTATGGAATTACATGAATTTTCAAACTTAAATTTCCTATACACATTCCAAGTTCGATTGTGTGCTTGATTTGTCCCCTATGCGTTTGTGAAAACTATCTTTTTGGACCGCATGTAAGATCCTAAATATCATTGTTTGGGGTCCACTTCTCAACTAGCTGGACCAATATAGTACTCAGAGCTAATCCCAACAAGAATCTTTGGTTCCAAGAAGCAGCCGTTTTTGGTGAATTTTCAACTCACCTATCTAAAGATGGCATAAAATTAATCACGAAAAATGCAATTAAAAGTACCATTTTGATTGGATCAAACAATAGTGTTGGTTCGCGAGTGGTGAATCACATTGGATTAAGGGCAACCAAAACTTGAATAGGAAGTTTATCCATTTAGGATGTTGGATCACATTCATCAAGAAAATCCTCCTAATTTAATTAAGGAGCTTAAAAAACGTATTGGAGGATTTTGGAGGGCTTAAAAAAATTCTTCAAATTCTTTCAATGTTAAAATGTTCTCAAAATTAAAAATATTAATCACAAGAATAAATAATCACAACCATGAAAAGAGGAATCATAACATTTGGCTAACCGGAACTACATAAATGACTTCAAGACTAAATCTTCACCTAAAACCTTCATGCTTACAATCAATTTATCATGCTGACATGTATCTTATTATATTTTGGAGTAAAAAACTTATTATATTTTGTGGCCTTTTGTCTTTGTTGGCTATACTTACAATCAATTTTTATTAAAAAGATATTTAAACCATTTATCATACGGACATGTATCTTAAAAAGCACATGTTAATTAAGAAATGAAATATAAAAAGATTTCTTAAAATGGCATAGATTCAATTTCCTAAGAGTTTAAAAATTATTATTTTTCACCACAAATTTCAACTTCTGTATTCTTTAACTTGTGTCCTTGCCCTAAGTGCAATACCATGTAACAATATATAAACTAAATTTAATTAGTTCCTCAAGCATAGGATGTGCTACTGCAGGAAATAATCACAAGTCACAACCATGACCACTAGCTGCTACTTGAGACTACAGCAGTTATTTTCTCCCATAAACTTGTGGATATGGATGTTTTGTCTGTGTCTGATTGGCTTATCTGCCACGTTAGACACTTCAAAATCAATAACCTCTGCGCGTATTTTAATATTCTAACATCCAAAAATCTCAAGACTATTGGACACATTGAAAGATTACATACCAAAATTAGAAAACAGAATCTTTTACTCCTGTTGCATGTTTCATAGTATGAATTTTGCAAATGAATAAGCATATAATAATTCTATCCATTTTTGAAGTAAGCAAAGTATTAATCACTTTTTCTTTTTTTAATCTCTTAAAACTTTATAATTTATTTATTTAACACTTCTTTGTTTTAACCGTAGAAGAAAATACTACTCCTTATAATGTTGGTTAAGAGAGATTAAAGTGTTGAGTGTGATTTAAATTGACCTCACCTCACACATGTTGTTTGTCATTTTTGAAGTGTGAATTCATTGTTGTATCGTCACTAGTTGAAACAAAAAAACAAATCTTTTCTATCAACATGCAACCTCGTAATTACTCTTAAACGCAATCATTATTTTTCAAAACGATAAAATTTGAATATTATCAATATTATGTTGCGTGACAATCAAAATCTCGTTCTCCCAACCATTCTATTTTTAACTCTCATCTCAACCGCGGACAAAACAACCTTATATTTAAAACTAAGGTATAATTCTCCGCATATACCGTTCTTATTGTTCCTCTCACAAAATAATTTGTGATAATTGTACTCTATTTTTAGTGAGGAATAGTAAAAAAAAAAAAACAATGTCTAAGGCATTTTACCTAAGTTTGTCCTCCTCCAAATACAAGATTAATCCCATCTAACAAAGTTGTTGCTCCTCACAAACACTTTCCTTCAATTCCCTCCCTTAAGAGGTTCCATGACTAGTCAACATCATAATTTGACAAAGTCACTCGTTCAATTTCCATGAACCTACCAGAATCCTTGGCATCTAAGTATATTAATTTCTCTTTGCATTACCTTCCTTTCCTCACAGCTTACTTATATTATATTTGCATGTAATATATAGGCAGCCATTCCATACACAGATTTTCCTACAAACATTAGTAGATTATGTGAGCAAAAGATATTGAAACAAAATGCATTACCTTTCAACTGTTACTCAACCACTTGCAAGAATATGGCTATTCTTTTTCTTACTCATCCCTTTTGCTCTCATTTACGGTATCCGAGATGAAACTATGAATTCAGAGAACAAAGTTATATCCATTGGGGTGATTATTGACGGTGATTCTCGTATTGGGAAAGAACAAGAAGTAGCCATGGACATTGCAGCCCAGAGCTACAACAACACTTCAAAGAACTACAAGTTAGCTCTCTACTTCAAGAACTCCACCAAGGATACCCTCAAGGCCATCAAAATTGGTTAGTATATCTAGTATTTTCTGAGAAAAACATTAAAGTTTTCATTCCCTTTTGGTTAACTTTCTTAAATGTGTATAATAAAGAATGTGAGATCCTTTATTGCAGCTGAAGAGATGATTAATGTGCAAAAGGTGCAAGTGATTATAGGGATGCAAACATGGCAAGAAGCAGCAATGGTGGCTGAAGTAGGAAGCAAAGCTCAAGTTCCTATCATATCCTTTGCAGCTCCTACCATTACCCCACCATTGATGGAAGTTCGGTGGCCTTTTCTGGTGAGACTAGCTAACACTGGTACAGCATATATAAAATGCATTGCAGAAATAGTGCAGGCTTATAGCTGGAAGAAAGTAGTAGTAATCTACGAAGATGACGGGTACGGTGGAGATTATGGGATGCTAGCTCTGCTAGCTGAGGCACTTCAGGATGTGGATTCAATGATCGAGCACCGCTTAGTCCTTCCACCAATTTCTTCTCTACAGGATCCAGAAGAGCTAGTTAGTGAAGAGATGCTAAAGTTAAAACAAACACAATCTCGGGTTTTCATAGTGCTGCAATCATCAGTAGAAATGGCAATTCATGTGTTCAAAGAAGCTTCAAAAGTTGGACTAGTGGATAAAGAATCAGTTTGGATGATCCCGGAGAGCATAACTAATTTGCTGGACTCTGTCAATAAGTCTGCTATTTCTTATATGGAAGGTGCTTTAGGAATTAAGACCTACTACTCGGAAAGAAGCAGGGAGTATAAAGGATTTGAGGCTCAATTCCGGAGAACGTTTTGGTCAAAGAATCCAGAGGAAGATAACCGATACCCAGGATTTTATGCTCTACAAGCATATGATAGCATTAACATTGTAACTCAAGCTTTGAACAGAATGACCAGTAGGAACAATAGAAGCCCAAAGACTTTACTAAGAGAAATACTTACTTGCAACTTCCTTGGTTTAAGTGGCCATATTCAAATTGAATCTGGCCAACTCATTCAGAAGAATCTTGTCTTGAGGATAGTAAATGTGGCTGGGAAGAGTTACAAGGAATTATGCTTTTGGACTCAACAACATGGATTTACTACAATCCACCATGCAGGGCAAGGTGGAAATAAGGTTGCTGGAAATACAAAATGTTTCAGGGGTGTGCGGTGGCCTGGGAATTTGGCGCACGATCCAAAGGGATGGAACATGCCTACTGAAAAAAATCCATTGAGAATTGCAGTCAGAAGCAGAACCTCGTTTTCCAGGTTTGTCAAGGTTGACTATGACCAGAATGGAGAGCCTGAATATAGTGGATTCAGCATTGAAATTTTTGAGCAAGTACAAAAAGTTTTGGGGTACAATCTCCCATCTAGATATTATCCCATCAATGGAACCTATAATGATTTGGTTCAGCTTGTCTATAACAAGGTATCAAATCTATCTTTCCTTTTCTTTGAAATGAAATTCTTAATTTTGGTTTCTGTTTGATTATCATCCTCCTCCCTATCAACTCTAGACTAGGCCTTTTTGTGATGATGTGTTCGACCATAGAGGAGCTATCAAATAAGTTTATAATTAGCTATATTTAATAACTTGCACTAAATGCAACTTTTTGAGAATAAATATGTTTTCACTATATTGATTTGGACCTTTTGTTTATGTGTGGTTAAACAATGATGGAAGACTTATGATGCTGTTGTTGGGGACATGACCATAATAGAGGAAAGATTGCCGTATGTGGATTTTACAGTGCCATATGCAGAATCAGGATTGTCAATGATAGTCCCGATGAAGCCTGGAGAGTCAGCATGGATGTTTATGAAGCCATTTACCTTGGAATTGTGGCTGGTTACAGGTGCAATCTTGATTTACACAATGTTAGTTGTTTGGTATCTCGAGAGAGAACCGAACCCAGAGTTTCAGCTCAGCACAGCTCTTTGGTTTACCTTCTCCTCTTTGTTCTTCGCTCATAGTGAGTATCAATTTTTTTTATCAGTAGGAATCAAACTTGGTACTCCGTGGTTTACAGCACTCACACACTCTGCACATCAACCACTTGCGCTAGACCCCAATGGTCCATATCAATCTCAAACTTCCTTACAATTTTGATGCGAAATAAAATTATGCAAAACAGACAAAGCTGTTAAAGAAAGCTTCTAAATTGAAACATTGAATTGAACTCAAGTAATGTCTATGCTTTCATTTTGCAGGAGCAGAAATGCACAGCAACTTAACTCGAGTGGTGATGGTCTCATGGCTCTTTCTTGTATTGATTGTCACCTCAAGCTACACAGCTAGTCTTTCATCAATGCTCACAGTTAAACAGTTGCGAGCAAATGTAACAGACATTCAGTGGCTGAAGAACAACAACAAGAAAATTGGTTGTGACGGCGATTCATTTGTTAGAGCGTTCCTAGAGAAAGTTGAAAAGTTTAAGCCAGAGAATATCATAAACATTACCGATGAATACAAATATGATGATGCATTCTCTAATAACAGCATAGCAGCTGCTTTTCTTGAGCTCCCATATGAAAAAGTATTCATCAGTAAATACTGCAAGAGATACACTGGCTTCACTCCTAGAACTAGATTTGGAGGATTGGGCTTTGTAAGTAATAATACAATTTAACATATTAATGCCCTTCTTAACCCTTGATTTCTTAATTACACTCTAAAAGGTGTACATCCTTACTTATTATTGCATTGAATAAATATCCTTGTATGAAGTTGAATTCAGTCAGACTAACTATTTGTGAATTCAAGTATTGTAATATCAGACATATGAACTAAAGATCGTGTAATTTCATGCAGATGTTCCAGAAAGGCTCTCCTCTCGTGAAAGATGTATCGAAAGCTATATTGCATCTCTCAGAACATGCAGAGTTGAAAAGATTGGAAGAAAAGTGGTTAATTAGTTCACAGGATTGCTCCAACAACGTTACATCCTCGAACGATACGAATAGTTTGAATCTTGGAAGCTTATGGGTCCTATATGTCATGTCTGGTGCTACTTCTACTATTTGTGTGCTAATACAAACCATCAAGTGGCTAAAATCCAATCAGCCACATGAAGACTTGCCACCAGAAGAAGGCAATGGCACGCCAAGTGATGAAAGGGTGTGGAAAAAGGCGATTACATTTGCAAAGCAGATTTATAGCAAAAAGCACAATAATTCAAGCAAAGAACAAGATGTAATTGACTGTTCTTCGAGATCAGGTCATGTGAGCATCACTGATAGCCCTGAGCATTCACAGGAACTCGCTTCTATACAAAAAGACGTACATATTACACCATATAACATAGGAACATTAGAACCACATGGACTTCAAAATAATTGTCATATCAGACACTGTACAAACCAACTTTAAGTAGTTAGGAACAGTTAGAGAAACTTTGAGGAGATTCAATTGTGTAAGTATTGAAAAATAGAAGATTCATTCATATCATTCAATAAAATTGTTCTTTCTCTTTGTTTGTACTTTGTACCTATCAATTTTCCGTTTCTCCTCTTTGGTGACACATTGGCATTTGGAAAATACTCTGCATTATATTTTATAATTCATCACAAGTCTCTCATTTCCATGTAATATACCTATGTTTCAATTATTAATTACCCACTCCCTCCATAATTATAACACCATTTACAAAAAAAAAAATTGTCCCTAAATATAATACTACCATCTACAAATTTCTAGATGAATTTACTAGTCTTGTTTTCCAAATATATCTCTTATCAATACCCTCTGGAATGAAATATTAACAAAAATGATAGTTGAAAAGTTGATGTATATTGACTACATTTTTAACCACATATTGACTTTTCAACTACTAATTTTGCTTATATTTCATTCCGGATGGATTTTCAACGTATCTTGAAATATGAAAAATTAACATTAAATATAATAGTTATGTACGATTGTGACATTTATTTCTACAACTTTTCTTAATACTCGTAATTTTCGTAAGATGGTCTTTTAAAAAGCGACGGAGAGAACAATATTATTCTCTCAAAAATTAATATGATTATGTTTAACACTAATACATCTCAAAATATGATTAACTTAGTATAATCGAGTGCTCCAAGAGTAATTAGAAGATAAAATAAAAATGGGTCTTGTTAACGAGTGCCCTAAGGGCACTCTTTAAGGTTTCCCAATTAAAAAATTATTCCTTAAAAAAGTTTAACATTTCAATTTCCGATACATTGAATGCACAATTTTCCATAAAAGTTTACTATTTCAAGTCCTTAAAGAGTGCACTCGTTAACATTTCCCAATAAAAATAAGCAATGAGAAAGGTGAGAAAATAGAGGGAGATATTGTGGGGACCTAACCTAAGACATTTCATTTAGTTCTAAAGCTTTGCTCATGAAGTAGCTTAAAACGAAGACCTGCCTTATGATGTTTGGTCATTCTAATTTTCTAATAATCATCACTTTTCGTTTATATTATAAAGTGACAATAAATTTGAAACAAACAATATTCCAAATGAGACACTTTATGAAATGGAGGCCTTTGCTATAATCATTATATTATCACATTTGTTTTGTTTTTAACCATTTTTGGTTTAGACCTTTCTTCCATCAGGAAAGTGCGTTCATAACTTTATGCGTATGTTTTGTATGGTTCTGGGTAGGACGGAGAGATTGAGAGAACTGGTACAATGTTGATGCATTGTTTATACTATATGTTAAATAATATTTGACATCTTAACTTGAGCTCTAACATCAACCTAAATAAATACCAAGAGTGGTCCATGTGTCCTTGTTATTTCACATGCAGTGTTAGCAAGAAGTGGTTATTGTATTATAAGAGGTATTAGTTTTGAGAGACCAATTACACAAGTAACATACCGTACAAATATTTTTAAGCCTTGTACTTATGCACACCTCAACAAAGTACAATAAGTTTCTATGTTCTCTAATAATTTATTTTATATAAAGTGATATTTATTTGATAATAGTATTTCCATTTAATTTACTATTTGTGACTCTATGTCTAACTCTTCCAACAATTTTGCATCTATTAAAATAATTTGTGACAGGTGTACTCATTTTTAGTGAGGATTTTAATGTCTAAAGCACTCTACCTAAGTTTTCTCCTCCGAGTCCAAGATTCATCCCATCAAACAAATCACTGCTCCTCACAATTACTTTCCCTCCCTTGATAGGAGGTACTATGACTAGCCTTCCTTCTAGAAACTTGCAATCCCTGTCTATTCTCTTCTGATGCCCAACTTTGTCTTGAGGTATGGAGTCAAAATCATAATTGACAAAGTCGAACGTTCAATTTCCATGTACGTACCAGAATCCTTTCCATCTAAGTGATATTAATTTCTCTTTATAATGCCTTACTTTGGTACATGTAACATACAGAGGGAGCCAGGAGCCAGTCCTTACACAAATTTTTAAACAAGGCTAGTAGACTCTGTGAGCAAAAGATATTGAAACAAAATGCATTACCTTTCAACCATTCCTCGAGCAGTTGCTAGAATTTGGCTATTATTTTTCTTACTCGTCCCTTTAGGTCTCATTTACGGTGTACAAGATGAAACTAAAAATTCAGACAACAAAGTTATATCCATTGGTGTGATCGTTGATGTTAACTTTCGTATTGGGAAAGAACAAGAACTAGCCATGGAAATTGCAGCCCAAATTTACAACAACACTTCAAAGAACTACAAGTTGGCTCTCTATTTTCAGAATTTCACCAAAGATACCCTCAACACCATCAGAATTGGTTAGTATATCTAGTATTTTCTGAGAAAAACATTAAAGTTTTCATTCCCTTTTGGTTAACTTTCTTAAATGTGTATAATAAGGAATGTGAGATCCTTTATTGCAGCTGAAGAGATGATTAATGTGCAAAAGGTGCAAGTGATTATAGGAATGCACACATGGCCAGAAGCAGCTATAGTGGCAGAAATAGGAAGCAAAGCTCAAGTTCCTATCATATCCTTTGCAGGTCCTACCATACCCCCACCATTGATGAATGCTCGATGGCCTTTTCTGGTGAGACTAACTAACAATGGTACGACATACATAAAATGCATTGCAGAAATAGTGCATGCTTATAGCTGGAAGAGAGTAGTAGTAATCTACGAAGATGATGGGTATGGTGGAGATTATGGGATGCTAACCCTGTTAGGAGAAGCCCTTCAAGATGTGGATTCAATGATTGAGCACCGCTTAATCCTTCCCTCGATTTCTTCTCTACGTGATCCAGGAGAGCTAATTAGTAAAGAGATGATTAAGTTAACCCAAACACAGTCTCGTGTGTTCATAGTGCTGCATTCAACATTAGAAATGGCAATTCATTTGTTCAAAGAAGCTTCAAAAGTTGGACTGGTGGATAAAGATTCAGTTTGGATAATCTCAGATAGCATAACTAATTTGCTGGACTCTGTCAATAAGTCTGCTATTTCTTTTATGGAAGGTGCTTTAGGAATTAAAACCTATTACTCAGAAAGAAGCAAGGAGTATCAAGAATTTGAGGCTCAGTTCCGGAGAACATTTTGGTTAAAGAATCCAGAGGAAGATAACCGCTATCCAGGATTTTATGCTCTACAAGCATATGATAGCATTAACACTGTAACTCAAGCTTTCAACAGAATGACCAGTAGGAACAATAGCAGCCCAAAAACTTTACTAAGCGAAATACAGTCTAGCAATTTCATTGGTTTAAGTGGCCATATTCAACTTGAAGCTGGGCAAGTCATGCAGAAGAATCTTATCCTAAGGATAGTTAATGTGGCTGGGAAGAGTTACAAGGAATTATGTTTTTGGACCGAACAGCATGGTTTCACTACAATCCACCATGCAGGACAAGGTGGAAATAAGGTTACTGGAAAAACAGAATGTTCAAGGGGTGTCCACTGGCCTGGGAATTTAGACCGCAATCCAAAGGGCTGGAACATGCCTACAGAAAAAAATCCATTGAAAATTGCAGTCAAAAGTACCCATTTTTCCAGGTTTGTCAAGGTTGAGTATGGCCAGAATAGAAAGCCTAATAAATATAGTGGACTCTGCATTGAAATTTTTGAGCAAGTACAAAAACGTTTGGGGTACGATCTGCCATATAGGTATTATCCCATCAATGGAACCTATAATGATATGGTTCAACTTGTCTATAACAAGGTATCAAATCTATCTTTTCTTTGAAATGAAATGTTTTATTTTGGTTTCTATTTGATTATCATTATCCCCCCTATCAATTGAAGACTCGGCCCTTTCTGTGATGATGTCTTCATAGACTAGCCGTCGAATATGACAAAGTTCATTTATCATTAGCGATTAGGAACAACGAATAACTAACATTAAATGCAACTTAACTATTTTGAGAATTGATTTGTTTTTTATTTATTGATTGGGACTTTTTGTTTATGTGTCGTTAAACAATGATGGAAGACTTACGACGCTTTTGTTGGGGACACGACCATAATAGAGGAAAGATTGAGGTATGTGGATTTTACATTGCCATATGTAGAATCAGGATTGTCGATGATAGTTCCATTGAAGTCTGAAGATTCAGCATGGATGTTTATGAAGCCATTTACCTGGGACTTGTGGCTGGCTACAGGTGCAATCTTGATTTACACAATGTTAGTTGTTTGGTATCTAGAGAGAGTACCCAACCCAGAGTTTCATGGAAACTGGAAGCTCCAGCTCAGCACAGCTCTTTGGTTTACCTTCTCTTCTCTCTTCTTTGCTCATAGTGAGTATCAATCTCAAACTTCTTTGTCATTTTGATGCTAAATAAGATTATGCGGAACATGCAACCCTGTACAATAAAACTCCTAATTTTAAACAGTGAATTAATTAACAAGTAATGTCTTAGTTTTCATCTCGCAGGGGAAAATATGCACAGCAGCTTAACTCGAGTGGTGATGGTCTCATGGCTCTTTCTTGTATTGATTCTCACCTCAAGCTACACAGCTAGTCTTTCTTCAATGCTCACATTTAAACAGCTGCGACCAGATGTCACAGACATTCAATGGCTGAAGGACAACGACAAGAAAGTTGGTTGTGACGGCGACTCATTTGTTAGGACGTTCTTAGAAAAAGTTGAAAAGTTCAAGCCAGAGAATATCATAAGCGTTTATGAATACAAGTATGATGAAGCATTCACTAATAACAGCATTGTAGCTGCTTTTCTTGAGATCCCGTATGAAAAAGTATTCATCGATGAATACTGCAAGAAATACATTGGCTCCACTCCCAGTATTAGATTTGGAGGATTGGGCTTTGTAAGTGATGATACAGTTTAACACATTAATGCCCTTCTTCACCCTTTACAAAAATAAAAGGAATAAATCCCAAGTAATGTGAGTTCCTCTTGAAAATAAGCAAGAAAAGGTATATGTACCCTTAACATTCAAGGATTGATACAATTAGTTGTCTCCTTCAAAGATAGTCTTAAAATTCATTTTGAGTTATGATCACTACACACACCACAACAACAATAACCAAGCCTAATCTGACTAAGTAGGGTCAGCTACATGGATCAAACGACGTCATAATGGTCTACCGTATATCATATATCTATAAAAACTTATTAATCTCTAGGTTTTTCTTGATAGTTTCTCTTATAAATTTTCTAGGTCTTCCTCCACCTCTAGCGGTTTGACTACCCGCCATTTGATCTACCTTCCATCTCTCTCTAATGCTGACATTACTAATCTTATCCCGCATCCAACGTAACATTTTCATGTCTGCTACAAAAGATTCAACTTCATTGTTCTACATCTTCTATCAGCCATAAAACAAAAGTCAACTTCATCGTTTTATTTTCCTTTTTCTTCTTCTGTAAATTGGGTTATAGTTTGCTGTTTGAAAAATGTTAAGCAATCTTGGTTAGATTCTTTTGAATGAGTGAATTTGAATACTTACTAATTTTCATATGGTTGAATAGTCATTAGTATATATCTTGTTAAATTCAACAAATATCATTGTATGATGTTGCATTCATTCAAATGTCAGACAAGTTATTTGTGAACTTTAGTATTACTATATCGGATATATAAAACAAAGATGATTTAATTTGACACAGATGTTCCAGAAAGGCTCTCCTCTCGTGAAAGATGTATCGAAAGCTATATTACATCTCTCAGAAGATGCAGAGTTGAAGAGATTGGAAGAAAAGTGGTTACTTACCTCACAGGATTGCTCCAACAACGTGACATCCTCCAATGGTACGGATAGTTTGAATCTTCGAAGCTTACGGGCTCTATATGTCATCTCTGCCACCACTTCTACCATTTGTGTGCTAATATCAACCATCAAGTACCTAAAATTCAATCAGCCAGATGAAGACTTGCCACCAGAAGGCAATGGTACACCAACTGATGAAAGTGTGTGGAAAAAGGTTATTACATTTGCAAAGCAGATTTATGGCAAAATGCATAATAATTCAAGCAAGGTACAGGAAGTAACCGACCGTTCTTCGAGATCAGGTCATGCGAGTAAAGCCGATACCCCTGAGCAATCGCAGGAACTCGCTTCTCCGCCAAAAGAGGTACATACGACAACACATGACACAGGAACATAAGAACTACGTGCACTTCAAAACAATTGGCATATCAAACACAGCACAAATCCATGCTAGACTAACACTGTGTTAGGATAAAGAATAAAGGAGAGTTAAAGTAGTTAGGAATAGTTAGAGTAACTAGTTACTTTGAGGAGAATCAATTGGGTTAAGTACTGAAAAATATGATATTCGTTCATATGATTCAATAAAAATGTTCTTTCCTTTTGTTTGTATCTATCAATTATCCAAGTCTCCTATTTGGGTTTGTAACAGACTTTTCACAAACACATTTGGATACACCTCATTATATTTGAAAATGTTTGTACTTCAGTTTCTTTTGAATGTGTGTGGAAATATTCCAATAATGACATAATTAACGGTATTTCACTGCCTAATACAAACTTTAAAAAACATTAAATCTCTCTTCCAATTTTATACTTTCATGTTGTACCTTAATAAGGCTCGGCAACAAAACTCATGCCCGCGGGTTGATGTAGCATATTTACGTATATCAAAAGTAAGTATTTATGTATCGTCTCCTCAGGGACTAGTGCGACATCATGGATTGTTCGACATCGATTATCATTTTAAGTTGATAAAGTAATTTGTTTGTTT
>Ga0228710_1002971_pt1 | contig 26957 bp, 11 predicted proteins | sample MedpolnodulmetaG_FD_177995 | JGI IMG/M metagenome (GOLD analysis project Ga0228710, IMG submission 177995) | Root nodule microbial communities from Medicago polymorpha collected in Santa Monica, California, United States - pink nodules | ecosystem: Host-associated > Plants > Roots > Nodule... | reverse complement strand
TTTCGAATTGAATCAAAAAAATTAGGGTTTTAAGTTTTTTGAATTGGGGAAGAACATTGACATCAATTCATGGAAGAATTTTGGGGGATTTTGAACTCTAGGTGACAAATTATAACATTAGGGTTTCTAATTTATATATTTTAGGAAGAAAGACCCGTTAATGAGGAAGAGGAGAAAGAGCCGTTAATGAGAAAGAGGAGAAAGATCCGTTGTCAATTTTCTGAAAATCCATCAATTTGGTCCCTGACAATTTTCTGTAAATCAGTCAATTTGGTCCCTGTTTGCATGGCATGTGACGTGTTAAGCCTTGTAAGAGGTTAACGTTACACGTCACCTCCGTTAACAAACCAACTTAACGGAGGGACTGATTTGATTGACATTTTGTAAATTCAAGGACTAAATAACTATTTCGCAAAATTCAAGGAGGAATTTGGCCGATTTTTTAAAATTCAAGGACGAATTTGAGGTATTAGTCTTTGTTTTGGTCCCTTAAATAATAAGATGTCCATATTGGTTCCTTAACTATGTCTCTGTCCGTCTATCAAAGTCGTCTATTCCGTCAATTTTTCATCATAAATATCTAAGATGCACTAACATTGTAGATAATCCACCATAAATCTTATTATTATTCTTTTAAATACCTTTGATCTTTTTTTAGAGAAGTTAACCCTTGAATATGTAAATCTATTATATCTTATGGTGAATCACCATCATTAACAACAAAATTCTACCGAAGATCTCTCAAACAAATCTTGTACTTCTTTTAGATAAAAATAAGTCATTTATCTTTCTAAATGAGAACAAAGTTGGAGCTTTAACGACCTTTGGTTCAAAACCATTAAGTGTGGCATTATATTGAAATTTAATTTGTTATTTTTTTTTGGCTTAATTGATCTGCTGGTTCCTTAACTTATTTCTTTTATTTAATTTGGTCTCATAAATCTTAACTTTGTCAAACACGTCCCTTAACTTATTTCTTTTATTCAATTTGGTCTAATTTTAATAATTTTAATTCTCTAAAAAAAGAGACTGTTGGATTACGGAGGTCTATAATTTTTACAGTGTATCACCAACACCAAATTTATTTCCTTTCTTCTTCTTCACTCATCTTCATCTACATTCATCCTTCATCAATAAAACCCAGGAAAAAACCATACCCATAATCACTCACTCACCGTCACCATAGCACATTCCAACAACTTTAACATTCAACATTGTTCAAACAAAAACCATTTCTCATAACCAATGTTCCCATCCAAACAACACTACCAAAGAACCACAAGGCAAGACCCCTGAAAAACAGAACACGGATAAATTCGATAAAATTAACCCAGCAACACGTGGATTTTTTCCAGATTTAAATTTGCATCATTTTCTCTCCAATTAATATCCACTTTAATCTAGAAATTTTCAACTAACAGACCTAAACACCCAACCTGCAAACTCAATTCGATTTAACCATCATTTTCCCATCGAAGTTCAAAATCGAATCCGAGTTCAAAATTTCATCAACACCATACAATCTCAAAATCGAATCCGGCGAAGATGATGGTTGAGAAGCATCCACCACCACTTTCAATTTAACCCATTTCAATTTATAGAATCCAAAAAGAAAAACAAATACAGCTTAACCCAGAAATAACAGCAACAACTTCAATTGATTTTTTCCAGCTTCAATTAGTGTAGGACATGTAAGAAGAAGAAACAAAATGAAGAAGGAAGAAGAGGGAGTGGACTTCGGAACATGGAAAGCATTTCACATGATGTTTTCTTTTTTAACATAATCTATGGTGGTGACAGTCGGGAATTTTGTGAGTAGTGGGAGAGTGATTGGGTTTAAAGTGAGAAGGGACACCACTTCCATAATTGTATGTTGTTGGTGATTGTAAATTGTAATAGAGGAAGAAATGGATTTGGGTTTCAAAATTGGGAATTAGGGATCTAAGATTAACGTAGTGGAGGAAAAATGGTTTTTTAATTTATTGATGATTTAAAGATTGATGGATTAGAAATAATAAAATTGGATTTAATTTTTTATTTTTTCTGGATTTTTATGATGAAGATCATGAAATTTGCTGGGTTTAGTGATGATGAAGAAGAAAGTAAATAAATTAGGTATTGGTGATACACTGTAAAATCTTATAGACCTCCGTAATCCAACGGTCTTTTTTTCTTAGGGGATTAAAATTATCAAAATTGGACCAAATTGAATAAAAAAATAAGTTAAGGGACGTGTTTGAGAAAATTAAGACTTATGAGACCAAATTGAATAAAAGAAATAAGTTAAGGGACCGATCAATTAAGCCTTTTTTTTAATAAAAACAAAACGATATTTATTCATTCAAATCGATAGAGTACATCAGATACAAACATTGCTAAAAACGTAAATGGTGAATTTGCGAACAAACTCGCAGCACCCAAGTTAATAGCATACAACATCAAAATGCCTACAAATAACATGATAAAACCTAAGTCACCGAAATACCCATGCATCCGGATCTGCAACGTTGACGTCCAAATCATTAGTTGAATTTGTAACTGACTGATGTAGATCTTTCAATAGGAAATGAACAAACACTGCGACAAGACGCGAAATCAAACGTCGCACGAGACGACGAACAACACAACGCCGCACCTAGACGACGAAATCACAAAAAGCACAAAAGGAAAAACTTGATAGATGTGAAAACCACTTATTTAGATTGAAAAAAAGAAGAGGAAAAAAGATGTAGAGGAGTGATTCTAGGTCAAAAATGACCTAAAACCACTCATTCTTGATGAACGAAAGAAAAAGAAAGTTTAGAAAAAAGTTGGAGTTTCTCTCACTAGAAAACTAGGGCCGGCTATTGTGCTATTACAAAAGCTTTAGTTTTTGTATCTTTACTTTTAAATTATGGTGCCATTTTGACTTTATTTTTGAACTTGGATGTTATTTTAGCGTATTCGATGAATAAAAAAATTATAGTTTCGTATTAATGGGATAAGAAATTACACCAAAATTTCAAAGTAAAGACACGCCAGCCAATTAAATTTCAAAAGATGCCCAGAATAATCTTTCCCTAAAAAAAAAGATGCCCAGAATAAAGCAAATCTTCATGGTTTTAGAAGAAAAATCACTAAAGATTCAGCATAGTTGTTGTTTAGAACGATAAAAAAACTTTTTGAAATAAATTAATATTTTGTTTAAAACTTTAAATTAAGTTAAAAGACCATGTTAAGTTTTCCTAAATTAATGCTCCTCTAAAAAAAAATCCTTATTAATTAAGAGTAAGAAACTTGAAAAAAAAGAAAGAAAAGCATTTCATCTAATTTGCACTCATTTAGAAGTTTGTTTTCTACCATTGGAAATAAGTCACGTTATATGACATTTGATCTCTTAGTAAGACCTAATGCACCATAGAAGATGAACTTAAATATGGCAGGAAGAAATTTTGCAAGACTTGTCACACTCGCACATGGTATAAGAGTAAGACTTGTTTCATGCTACAAAACTTATCTCATTTGTGTTTTATAAAATTGACCTTAAAAATAAACTTAATCGAAGGAGTAATAATTACAAGGTAAAAAATCATTTTCGTTTTTGAATGTATAACGAATAGTCAAAATAGTCCTTCAATATATCGAAATTCTAATATAATCTTTGATTGTGCACTACGTTGGTCAAAACAGTTCATAACGTTAAAATGTAGTAAATGTTGTCATACCAATCCATTACTTACTTACCGTCATTTCAGTCCACATAAATACTTATTTACTGTCATATCATTCATTTAAAATTTAAAAAAAGAGTTATTGTCAACATTGAGAGATTATTTTAACGTTAGAAACTATTTTGACTAACGAAGTGCATAATTTATGACTATTTTAAAATTTCAATACATTATAAGACTATTAAGGCTACCCGTTACACATTTAGGAACAAAAATGATTATTTGCCCAATAATTATATAAGTTGTTGTTATACAAGCGAAGGTAGTCAAGGTACCCACATCTAGCAAAAAGTAATTTGTAATGGGAACCACAGAATGTCACTTTTTTTGTACTTGAAAAAAAGGACAGGCAAGACATGGAAAGAACAGAAACATGTACTTGTGGTAGTCGTGGACTACATTGTTACCTAGCCTTTCATTAAGGCAAATAAGCTGGATACGATTTAAGTATCTCTCAAGCGTTGGTTGTGTGTGGTTCTCTTTCCTTATCCCAACCCCAAACCTCTTTAAACTCCTCTATATATAAATAACATGCATTATCCTCTTCACAAACCTCTTAATCCCTTATTTTGTGTAACACACAATCATGTCTGATCAAGTAAATGGCTTGCAAGACAACCAAGCATGGCCAGAGCTAAACCTTCCAGACTTGTTACATACCGACCCTGTTCGACAGGTCCACGCAACAATTGAAAAGGAATGGGATTTCCTTCAAAGGTCAGCTTGCCAAACGGCCGCAGGAAGGGCTATGTGGAAGCATGTGATCCATGATCCACTTGCTGCTTTGCTGGCAGGGGAGACCTATTTGAGAAACCTTCATGAAAAGATGAGAAAAGACTATCTCAACAATGCTCGTGAAACTTCTGGAGTGATCCTTGCAGTTAGAACCCTTTGGTTTGATTCTAGACTGGAAGATGTTCTCAGTTCCCCGAATGGCAGAGAAGCACAGGTTGTTCTCCTAGGTGCAGGTTTGTAGACACTTAGCTAATCATGTTCTTAACCTTCTTTAAATAAATTTTTATATAGTAAATATCAATATTGCTAAATGATCAGCTAGCTGAGCAAAGTACCATTATCTGCATAGTTATCAGAAGCTAACGCGGATGCATTCTGTTCTCCCAAATACAGCAGTAGACCAGTAAATTGAAGACTTTTGGGGGTGAATTAAACCTTCAAAAACACACAAGAAATGAATGTAACACCATATTTAAAACCTTTTAAGACAAGATATCTTTTATACTATCTTTTTTTTATTCTATTCCTAGTCAATTTGGGATGCAAATATTTGGCAAAATGGCCTTTTAGACACGACTAAATTGTAACAGCACATTTTTAATAGGAGCACCTAAGCTCCCAATTCCCAAACAATCATTAGACAGGACAATTTTGGATTACAGCCAGTCTGACCAGCAGCTAATCATAATCACTGACAATGAAACAATGACGATCTGCACTTGAAAAGATTATAATCATCTCAGCTAGCTAATATATATATGTATTCTTGCAAAATTTGATGCAGGAATGGATACAAGAGCATATCGTTTGAGTTGCTTAAAGGACAGCGATGTCTTTGAAGTTGACTTTGCAGAAGTCTTGGAGGTAAAAAGCACTATTCTGCAAGCAGCTAAGGAATCAACATACGAGTCACAACATATTATGTCTAAGGCCAAATCCTTAACCAGAGTGGCAGCTGACATAAGAGAAAATGATTGGATGGAAAAGCTTCAAATTGCAGGTTTCTTACCACAGAAGAGCACGGTCTGGATTCTAGAAGGTATCCTATACTACCTCGCCCAATCCAACGCCATGCAACTGCTGAGAATTTTAGCTAACAATTGCGTCTTAACTCACACGGTCATCCTAGCAGACTTCATGAATAAGTCATCAACCACGCTATCCAATTCAGTATTCCAATTTTACAGTGACTGGCCGGACCAACTTTTACCATCTATTGGCTTCACACATGTAAAACTTTCACAAATTGGAGACCCAGATGCCCATTTTGGCCTCTTGAATGATCCGTTAAATCTCTTCAACAAGCTCCGCAGCTTGCCTAGGTCATTACAAACCAATCCAGATGATGGAACACCATGCTGTCGCTTGTACTTGGTGGAAGCTTCTGGTTCACCCGATCAAAGTTCTGCGCATAATAAGGAGTCGGTCATTCGGTCCTGATTCGTAGAATAGAACATGGAGATTACATACTACATTTTTAATTAATTCTTATTGTTGGTCCATGTGTTGTCACCCGTACAATTGCTACACTATTGGCAAAAAATGCTAGACGGGGCAAAATAGTCTTTTTTTAATACAACAGGGGTAAAAAAGCTAGAAATAGCCTTTGACCTAAATTATTCGAACTTTATTTTTGCCTTCTTGATGAAATAATTTTTCTCTTCAATTATATGATGAAGAATAATGGAGATAAATAAATAGTACGATATAAAAAATATCAAATTTCAATTGTCATTTTTTTCATCCCTAAAAATTGTTACTTTCTTCAGTTTTCAAATCGATTTTATAATTTATATTCAACCAAACCAGTTCAAAAACACGTCTACTCTGATAGAAAACCAAATCAAACTCAGTTTAATCAAATCAGTAAAGAACTTAAAGAATGGGGTTGGAGAATTTTTTAGAAGAATTTAGAGATGAGTTTTATGCAAGGGCTAAGCCCCAACAAAGAACAAATTAGAAATTCCTAGGAAAGAAATACAAGAAATGCAAAGAGCATGTGTTTCCTGTAGAAACTATTCTGAGAATTAAATGCATAGAAGACATAGGAAACAAGTATATAGAAGAAGAGAGAATTAAATGCATTTCATTTCATTTCTTCTCTTTAGATTGAGAGAACTAGTAAGTAGATAACTTAACCAGGGCAAAAGCATAATTTGATATTCTCAGCAGTCAGCATATTGACGACAAAAATTCCGCTCTCACCAGAGGGTTATCCAGATGAAGAAGTATTAATACACGCTTACAAATAATGCCAATGTCAGTTCGGCAAATGAGGTGGCTCAATTCAGGGTAAGAATGATATTCAGCTAAGTGAGGTGGCTTAAATCAAATTGTAATCTAATGATGCTTGATATCATGTTTTGTTATGAAAGTTTTAGACTATAGATACAGCCAGGTGCCAACCTTCCACGTTAGGACAGTATTGCCAAAGAGAATTTAAAAAATTAGAAAGGAAAAAAAAAGTAGAGATAAGAAATCAGGAAAGTATATATAATAAAACGTGTACTTAATTGACAAAGCCAGAAGCACGTACTTAAATGACATTTTCAAAATCAACCTTCCACTTCAAAAAGTTGAACAGGTTATTTACAGTCAGATTTCGAGGCAATCCCTAATTCCTTGCTCAAATTTGTCGAGAGATAATATTGTATCTGATACAGCATCTGCTATTTTGCTCCTGAAAGTAAAAAAAATTGATTGCAGAGGCAAGTCATTGATTTGATAATCTCAGTTAGGGGTGCCAGAAATGATAATCATAAATAACAAGCAACAAAAACTTTGAAGTTGAATAAAGGGAGACGCAAAAAGGACAACAATACAGGTTTAGTTTTTATCCAAATGATAGCATAAAGAAATTTATTTCAAATTATCACATAGTATACCCGATTATCCTGGACACTATTATTGAAGAGATATACCTATCTGATGCAAGTTCAATGTTGGTTTCATTTGCCAGCCCACTGATAGAGGCGAATGATCTGCATATGAGAAATATGGGAAACAGGCATTTACCGTCATATGTCACGAAATTTGGTAATTGGCATGCATTTTGGCATCAAAGGATATTAAAAAGAGGGAAAAAGCAAGAGAGAGTGCAGATAATGCTTTAGGTATCATAATACACGAAGTTAGCACATAGGAAAGTTAAAGGGAAGCAAACAAAAAAAAAGTAGCAGCCAACGTTTAATCTATAGAATAGAAACTATGTTATTTACTGTCAACTGCCAAGATCTAACTCTTTGATCTTTTGAGAAGCCAGCGAATTATCACATAACCATGAAGGGTTCAATTTAAGTACGATTACCATAAGAGTAGAAATTGATTTAATTGGACATGGTTCTTGTATCTTGAGATGGACTATTAACTATAATAGGATAATTCACCTTCAAAAGAAATTCCGGTCTCACTAATTATCATTGTGGAAGGCCCACTATTACCATGTGCTCTAATCAGTTTTATCTAAGAGAATTGGGACAAAACACTTGGCCGCTTGTCGTAAAGGCTCTCCCTTCTAAATTTTTCTCCTTATATATAGCCACTCCTTACCATTTCATTTCTCACTTGTTTCATTTTCTCTCTTCTTCTCTTGGAGACATTGCTCTTCTTTTGTGACTTCCTCCTTCTACTGGAGAAGGATAACTCACGTGTTGTATCTTGTGTTAACATACGTGAACAAAACTAAAATATAACTATATTTGACCTACCTTTGTCCTACATCATATTGGTAAAGAGAATGAAGTTGGGAATAGAATAAATAGCCATCAAGAGCTTTTTACATTAAAAGAAACAAAAGTTAATATGCTCGGCAGGAGTTTCTGCTCACCTGAAGAACTAGATGCTGGAAACTAAATGTGTCAAATATATATAATGCACTTTAAATTGTTTATTCAATAGAAAAAAATGTGATGCTCATAGAGCATCATATATACATAGACTTGACAAAAAATACAATAATATAGAAAAGTGGAACCAAAAACAATTTTATTGGTATAATCTTGCTTCTTTAGCTATAAAGTAAAATTAGTTTATCCAGTCCAATCATTTGCTTTACATTTTCTCAAATAGTGAAGATACTTGGAACCACATCGACTAAAAAAACAAAATATTCACTGTAAAGAAAAGGATTTGATGGACACTAATTAATGCAGTAGGCTATGTTAAGAGTCCCACATCGGATAGGTGATGGCCTGACAATGTGTTTATAAGTGGGGGCAATTCTCACCTCACAAGCCGGTTTTGTGGGGTTGTGTTAGGCCCAACCATGATTTCTAAGATGGTATCAGAGTCTCTCCAAGATCCATTGGGTCACCTGCTATCAGGTTTCCGCTGTCTGACCACCCACCATTTATGTCCACGAACCAAGCCAATAGTTTTAGTCGTGAGGGTGTGTGTTAAGAGTCCCACATCGGATAGGTGATGGCCTGACAATGTGTTTATAAGTGGGGGCAATTCTCACCTCACAAGCCGGTTTTGTGGGGTTGTGTTAGGCCCAACCACGACTTCTAAGAGGCTACAACACATAGATGCTGGAAAGTGGAATATACCTTATAAGATTATCTAGCAAAGCTTCGGCTTCTAACTTCACAGGATCCTTCTTTCCAAGCAAGGAGGCTGCATTCTTCACAATCAACCGAAATGTGCACACCTGTGCATAAAAAAAAAATATTGAACGTGAATTACTTCTTCAGTCAAAATATTTCTTTGTACTTGAGCTAACATTCTTTTGGGAAAAGGGGATAAAGAACCCCATTAGTTGATTCTTGGATTGGATGCTGAGTTTTCAAAAAAAAAAAAAAAATGATGTTACAAGAAATATCGCGTGTTTAACACGAAACTTTATCAGTCCCGACTCAATTCAGGGTAGTGATTATCTACCTTTCAATTGTTTGGTATGGTTACTACTAATATCGCTCTCTTAACCAAAAATTCTCTCATCTAATCTTATTTTAATCACCATTCACTCTCCTAAAAACACTAAAGTCGCCAAATATCAAAGGTCAAGAATCAATTTCTATCAAGACCCCAAATATCCATTTATAATCTAATAATAATGATAACAATAATCCATATAACGAATCACTCGTCAGTATTATGAGCTAACAGGCATTTGATAATTGATGAACAATGAGAGACATAGTTTTCTACTATCCAATTATCCTATTATGTCATCCAAACCCTAATTAGCAAGACATTGATTCAAATTATCAATGAGAGTAGTAGATGATGACAAAGACAAACCTCAACTCCGGTGTTAGCTTGGAAAGCGACGAATGAATTCCTATCCTCTGGGACACAATCCCTGGCAGCAGATCTGAATAGCTGCTGAAATTTCTGCAAATCTTCATCTGTATAAGTAGCACCAAATTCCGCTGTGAAAAAGAACCGAAACAAACAAACCCTAATAAGATATGAAACAATGTGTAGAGAGAACTGAGAAGAGGAGAGAAAAGAAAAATTCGTACTGAGATAAAGATAAACGGAGCGAAGGCTTTCACGAGAGGCATCGACAGGAGCAAGTAGAAACTTGGAAGATTTCTTCTTTTGCTCTCTTAACCAATCCTTTGGTCCTGCTGAAAAATGGTTACAAAAGTTAGGGTTATGATTTAAATTTAAAATACAGTAACAGGAAGTGATGAATTGAAGAAGAGTGTGCTTACAGATGCCAATGTCAATGGCGGAGGCAGGTGCAGAGAGAGAAAAGAATGAGAGTAACGCTATGTCTCTGCGAGATAAAATGTAAGAAGAGGAAAGAGAAACGTTGCGTTTTGGAGGGAGGGAAAATTGCGCGGTGGCGGTGGATGAGAAGGAGTTGAGAGCAGAAACTGTAGCTGCTGGTAACGGCATTGTTAGTTAGTTATGGCTTGATTACCTTATCTTTCGCGGCGTGTTTCTCTTTCGGGTCGGATTGTTTCTTCTTTCGTCCTAACTCTTCCTTTGCCTCCATTTCCATCAATTTAATCTATAAATTCTCACTTTCATTTAATCATTAAACTATATAAATATAATAATAATTTTAAATGATTTAAAATTTGTTTTTAAGTTTCTAAATCGCATGACTTGACCAAAAAAATATTCTAAATCACATCAAAACTCCTCGATTTAATTTTTAACATCTTAATAATATATATTTAATTGATGAATTTTATATGGTTTAGGAATCACTGGTTATCTTGTCAAAAAAAAAAGAGAAGGAATCACTCGTTATATTTGTAGGTTTAATATTAAATTGACGTGAGTGAAATAACTTAAAAAATAAATTGATGGTTTATTTAATTTTATTAAATAAACAAATTCATTTACATTTTCATGCGTAAGAACTAGAAATATCAAAGATTTTGTTAAAAAAAAAATACTATATTAATTTTCTAACACACTTTGAATATAATTACAACAACCGAAAAAATATATCATCTATGATATAAACAATTCAATCCTCCTCTGTTATCAAAACCCTAGCTGTCACCTCTTTCTTCTTCGTTTTCTTGTCAGAGAGGTGATTTAGGACAATTTTGACCCAAAAATCACCTCTCCGAGTTGTTTATCCTTCTATCCTACTTGAATAAGTGATTTCACATATTTTATGTTTTCTTTCGTTTGTTTTTGTGATTTCATCGTCTCTGAACGACTCAGTTTGTTTTGATTTCCCGTCTTTGTGCGGTCTGTTTTTGATTTCCCGTCTTAGTGCGGTGTTTATTTGATTCAGGTTGAAAGATTAGCTTTGAGCAAGTGCAGATCCAGATCCGATCAATGACAATGACTTTGGCGTCGTCAACGTTGCAGATCCAGAAACATGAGTATTCTGGAGACTTGGATATAGTCATATTTGTAGGCATATGTACTTTGCCATTTTATGCTATTAACATGGATGTTGTGAGTTTATTCACAGATTCATCCGTTTTGTTTTTAGCGAATCTGAATTTGTATTGTATTGTATCGATGTACTCTATCAATTTGAATGAATGAATATTGTTTATTTTTGTAAAAAAAAAAAATCTTCCTCTATTATCAAATACACGTGGCATTGTTCTAGGCCAAATTACAATTAATGTTATAATGATTCAATTTCAACCAATATCAACCAATGATTAAATTTGTAACTTTTTTTTAGTCAAACGTTTTTAGTCACTTGAACATGGAAATTTATTAAATTCGTAACTGTTATCAATTATTAAAAATAACAAGGCATCAATTACATTAATTTCACATTATTTGAACATTCTTTTCCAGAAAATCCAGTAACATAAAACCACAACTCCCAAATTCGAAAGTTTAGCCTCTGATTATCATGAATCCAGTAATATCATAGACAACATTTCACACCATCAGAATATAGTTTTGAAAAGAAATAACCAGTACTACTAACAGTGCTGCGATTTTCAATTTGAAGCTCTCAACACACAGCAAAAATCGGTTCATAGCAGATCTGTAAAAAGAAGAAGAAAGTTGGGGTTTCAAGGTTCGAACAACAACAAAACTCAGCTCGGAATCGTAAACGGAAAGAGAAGAAGCAGGATTAAACCGAAGTTTTCCATCTTAGCACTCTTTTTCTCCGATTTAAATAGAGGTAACCACTTTTCTTTCAGTTTTGTTCATTTGTTTTTCTAGAAATTTTCGAAGCTTAAAGTTTAGATATAGGCTTTTGTGTTTGGATTTTGAAAATTTTGGTTTGAGATTTGGATTTAGGAAGAAAATGGATATGTGAATCTATAGTTTTTTTTAATCGGAGGTAGGTTTGGTTTTGCCGCCGGCGGCGCCACCACCCCGGCGTCGCCACCACCCTAGGGTGGTCGGCCATCGCGCCGACGCTGCTTGTGTAACCGGAGAAGAAGGGTGCACCCTTGCAGATCTTCTCTCACTAGAAATCTTTAGAGAGATGTTTTTTGAGGGTTATGTGTTTTTTTTGTCACTAAATCCATTTTATACTGCTGTTTTTTTTGTTGGATCTGGTGCGTGAGTACGTTTGGTGTCTCTATACACCTTCAGGCTTAGGCCGTCAAATTTTAGATCTGACGGCCGATGATAATTTCTGTTTTGTTTCTTCTATGCACCTTTATCTTTGATACGCTGTAGGTATTGAGTTTGAACCGTCAGATGTGTTCTTCTTATGTTCATGCGCGCCTCTATCTTTGTGGTGTACTGTGCTCTTTATTTTTTTAACCTCTTGATCAATTGATCATGTGGCTGTGATGATTTTATACTGAGATTGAATCTGGACCTCCTGATTCATCAAGTGGTCCAGATTCATCCAGCCTGAGCCCATTTTCCGTTTTCATTTTTTTTGTTGTTGATCAAAGCACTAAAATAAAAAAGACATGAGAGGCCTGAACCAATACAGCAGAGTCACAATGTGAACAACCTATGAAAAGAAAAATCGGGTATATTCATGGAAAGGAAATGTCCTAAGGAAAGAGGTGTCAAAAACCACCATGACAAAGGAAAAACTACACAAATTATGATAACAACTACTCTAAGACTAAAGTATTGAAAGTCACAGATATACTTATGCAATTGAACCAACTATTCTGTATCTGTCAAGGCAGCATTGGAGGAATCCTTTTGTGCACGAGTCCCCATTCTGGCTGAGTTAAAGTTAGAAGGCTTCACTTTACTCTCATGCGTCTTCTTCTTTCTCGCTGCCTTAGTGATTTTAGTACATCTTCCTTCTAAAATTTTATTTATTTTTATTTTTTTAATATTCTAGCTTTTAAAAATTATTACTTGTTCATTGTCATTACTTTTTTTATTATCTTTTAATTTGCTTGTTGTTATTAATTGTGGTTTATTTTATCCCAAGTTTATTTTTGTTTAATTTGTGCTTAGAATTATCACATGCTTGTTTATTTCTTATCCTTTATTTTATTATCATTAATTGTTTAGTATGTATAATAGGAACTTATGTAATGCATTCATTTTATGGTCCTAGTAGTTGCATTTTATTATGTTACGTTGTTGCGATTATTTTTTTCTTTAGCTTGCGTATAACTTAGAAAATTTATTTTCGAAGGAATTCAAACACCAAAAATATTTTATTAATACTTCCATTGGTGTTTAACCCAAGTGGCTTTTTTTTCATTTTATTTTCTTAATCAATGTTAATGTATTTTAACCATATTAGACTTGTTTTCTTTTAACTAAAATCAATCAACTTCACTCCTCTTATCATTCTATACCTTGAGGTCTCTCGTCCCTTCTAAAAACTCTTTTTTCTAAAACATTAAAATCAACCAACCCACCAAGTAATTTTTTAAGAGTGAACTACTTGATTTTGATCTTATTCTTTTGGATAAGTAGGCAAAGGATTTTATCCTTTCAAATCAATAAAAAATACCAAAACATGCTTCTTTTCCTTCCATTCTAAACTTAATTTTGTAAGCAATTATTTTCGAAAATAAGCAATTAATTTAGCATAAGATAAATTAGGTAAGAGGCTCCTACGGAGTACGATAGTCGTTTAGGGTGTGTCAAACCTTCCCTAATCGAAACCAACCCCCAGACCTTTAATCTCTAACGGTTTTTTACTCACTTTTTCCCCTCCCACGAATAAAAGTAAAGAGTTCAAAGATTAAAGATTCAAAACCAATTAATGGTTTGAATATCTGAAAATCAAGAGCACATAGGTATAAATTGTAAACTGATGCATATTTTAATAACCATAATTTTTGTTAAAGGTTTTTATAATAAAAAACAAAATGAATACGGTTTTATGAAAAGTCGTACCATTGAAAAAAAATCATTTTTTTCAACAAATAATAGGCGTGTTTGTTTTTTATTAAATAAAATAGATTTAAAAATCTAGAGATTTGAAAAAAACTGAAGCTACTTGTGTTTGTTTACTATCCAAAAAATTATTCGATGAAAAAAAGTATTTGAAAAAAATAGTTTTTTTTTTAAAAATTAATCCACTCATCGTTTTAGAGTAAAATAATTGTTTTTAATAATGATTTTTATAAAAATCCTAAACAAACACTAAAAAACAAAGAAATGATCAAATTACGAGAATGACTGGTATGTCTTTACTGGGTGTGAAGAGGCAAAATCCGTTTAGCAAACGGCTGGACTGTGGAAATTAATTCGAGACACTGTGAATAATGCTACTAGTTTTGCGGATTGCATTTTTTCTTTGTTGCGCCGGTTAACAAGCGACAAGAATAATGACGTCGCTATGATGATATGGTGTTTATGGCGCCGTCGTATTGACAAAGTGTGGGACGGATGACTTAAAGACTATCAATATAACTGTCCAGCTTGCACGTGAATCTCTTTTCCAATGGTAGGAAGTGCGGTTTAGACCAGCAACATCAGTACAACACCAACAACAACATATAGAAGCTTGGCAACCACCAATTGAGGATTTCGTGAAATGCAACGTAGATCGGCGATGTTTGAGGTGCAAATGTGTTTTGGTATTGGTATATGTATTCGAAATTCTAGGGTCCATTTCTTAAAGGCAACAACTTGTTGGCATGAATGCAACCCCCCTTCTCAAGAAGCGGAAGCAATATGATTACGTGATGTTATTTCTTGGCTTGGTAAATTAGGCTTATCGAAGGTGCTTATAGAATTAGATCGTAAGCTAGTGGTTGATAGCATAGTTGATAGGAATACCAACCAAGCGAAGTTTAGTAGTATTATATCCGATTGTCAAGCTCTCTTACAACAACATCCAAACTTTAAGATAAGTTTTGCTAGGAGACAAGTTAATTTTGTCGCTCATACTTTAGCAGGGGCGTCAAGCTTACATGCTCGTCACCAACAATTTAATTTGATTCCATAAGTATTGAGACTCGTTTAAGAAGTGAAATAATATGAGTTTTTGATTGTGAAAAAACAATTTAATTTAATATTTTTTTTTATAAAAAAAATCTAAAACAAAACACTCGTTACCACGACCCAAGTAATTATAGTTTAGTCTACATCACAAACAGCTAACAACACATGGGATAAATGCCTGTAAATTGTGATGATAAACATGTTTAAGAAAAATAAATAAAAGAAAAAAAGAGAGGTCGAGAGAAAAAGGGCTGGCATATCATATTCGTATCATATCATATGATTCCAATTCTAATCTGCGTATTGAGTGAGTATTGACCAAAAAATTGTAGCCGGGCACTACTTATCCAAGCCACAACCAGAAAGAAAGAAATCAGCACAAAAATGCAAAAACAAGTTGAATCATCCCCTCCACGTGTCACGCCATGAAATTTTCATTTCACAGAAACCACCATTTCCACCAATAAATTCTCCCATTGCAATCAATTTGCAAAGTACTACTACAAACCTCACCTCTATTCATTCCTAACTCGAAACCCTTGTATCAGTTGTATGTTTAATACCATTTTTTTCTTACGAAAATGAATAATAGAGAATATTAGGTGAAAAGATGGGAACAAATTAGTGCACTACATCTACTACATACTATACATACTAAGATAAAAAGAAGAGGGGAATTAATTCCTTCCGCAACATGAATTGATTATTATTATTATTACATACAAAATCCAATTCAAGTATAGGAAATAGGAATAATCCTCTTTTGTTCCAAACGATTCCACCACGTTTCAGTTTCAGTTCCAATTAGGCAAAATTAATTTAATGCTGCTTATGCCAGTTGTGATTGTGAAGTTGCATTTCGCACACTGTTAGAATCAGATTCATCAGCAAAGCAGCATGTCTAAGCCTATTTAATCACTAATCTGTTACTGCACGATGCGATTTCCTAAGAGGCTATTCTCATTTTCTCTCTCTAACTTCTCTCCTCAACTCGTATCACCTTTTTTATCTTCTCGGATTTCCTTTGCATTTGGAATTTCCGCTAAACCTTCTCGTCCCTTCCCCAACATCGCATCACCAGGTTCGTTTTCGTTGCTAAACCTCATGATTTCTTGTGCTCTAAGTTTTTTCAACCATTTCTTTATTTGAATTTACTGTTAAACTGTTTTTAGAGACTTCCTTAAGTTTGACTTTAATTCATCTTTTGTTATAGAAATAACTTATTCATAAGTACTTATATGATAAGTGGTTATGCTATAAGCACTTAGTTAAGCCGTTTATACAAACAATGCCTTATTGGAGCTTCTATGTTCTTCACCAGTTGAAAAGTCCTTCCTAGTTCATAGACATACCGTTATATCAACATTTAGGTAGCTGTTTTTTTTTTCTGTCGGTAGATGAAGTGACAAGCACCACTATAAACTCTTACACATAAAGCGGAAGGTCCAGGGTTCGAACCCAAGACACCACACGAGATATCCAGCCTAACAATGTCGGTGCCGGTTGTGCTAGGCCTTACGGATCATGTAGCTAGCTGTTTAAAAGACTCGTATATAATATAAGATTCGTTAACATTTTGTTTTATAAAATTACTCGAGGAGAAGTTTTTCGAAACTGGTTCCTTCATAGTGTGAGATTCGTGATGTGGATTGGTGGAAATTTTTTGAAATACCAGGAACTTAGAGGACCGCTCTTCTTAATAAAGAAATTGCATTGTGTGTTATAATTCTTTCACAACCGAGGTACGATGCCAAAGTTCACTGCAAAGAGCTATCCTCATCACTTTTTCATTCTAGTTTTCAAGTTCTATTGTTTTTTTAAGTTGTTTTTCCTAAAATTTATTTGCAGTGGGTTGTATGGTGAGTGTAAGAGTAATTAAGTTTTTAAGGTTGGATGCCTCGTTAAATCTGTGCTGATCATCAAATCTCTCAGCACTTTACTGGTCAGATAGATTGAACTGGTCTTAGTTATCTGTACGAGTGTTTTTGTTTGTGGGATTCACATGTAGCAGTTTCATTGCAATGAAAGTCCTAATTGTTTCCTCTTTGGTCTTAATACTAATATTTTAATAGATTACTATATGTTGTGAATGGCCAATGTGGAGGAAACCAGGAAGGGAATGCATTCCTTTTATCAAGATTTTGGACTCATGTTGTATTATCCTGCCTATTTTTTGGGGGTACCATTTCAAAATTAGCGGAACTTGATAAATTTTTACTTAAAATAGTCACCGTGTTGAGATCATTGTTACATGTTGTGGTCATTACATATGCTGAAGTGATTCCTAATTATTACCCTTGTATAACTCTTTGCCGTGGATTAAATCTATCAGGAGCTAGCCAATTGCATTCTCAATCTTCAATGGATGAGAATCATGATGTTGGTATACATGGCTCAAGATCAGTGGACTTGCCCCACAGTGATAGTGGAAAACAGCCACGTGTATGGTCATCCTCTCCTGAACATGGATCTAAAACTGATAGAGGCAAACAGATATTTTGTAACCGGTCACTGAATATGAAGAACATTGTTGCTGTGGGATTTGACATGGACTATACTCTGGCACAATACAAGCCTGAAACTTTTGAATCCCTTGCTTATCAAGGCACAATTAAAAAGCTGGTTTACGATTTAGGATATCCTAGCGAGGTTTGTCCTATCAGTCTTACAGCACTTTTACCATGTTTTTCCTTTTTCTTGCAGTAATTACGAAAGGGATGGTAGTGTGATATGCATTTTTTGTTATAGTTTTACCAACTCCCTCTTCCTCTTGGTTCACTATGCTAAAGGATTTTACTTATTTGCATATTCTTTGCAGGTATCTTACATTCTGCTATATTTTGGCTAAAAACCTTTTTCTTTTCTGCAGTTACTAAATTGGTCTTTTAACTGGAAGTACATGGTCAGGGGCTTGGTTCTTGACAAAAAACGAGGAAATATCTTGAAGGTTAAGACTGCCTAATTGTTTTCTTTCCATCACTTTCAGCACTGGGAAAACATAATAGATCACATGGTAAACTTTTGTCTCACTTTCTCTGTTTGACTGTTGAATTGCTGCTGTATGTATTTAGATGGATCGCCACAAGTATGTGAAAGTAGCCTATCATGGATTTAGAGAGTTGTCAAAAGAAGATAAAGTTGGGACCTACGGAAATACTTTAGTACGCGATTCATTTGACGAGCCAGACTATGCTCTAATTGATACACTTTTTTCTCTTGCGGAAGCCTACTTGTTTGCTCAACTGGTTGATTTTAAGGATAGTAATCCTGAAAAGATTCGAGAAGGTGTTGAGTAAGATTTATTCTTGCTCTTGTGAATTTTCATTTTGAGAATTTTGTATGCTTTTATTACAACTAAATGATTCCAGGACTAGGCAATCATTGTTTTTTTTTCTCCTTTTTTCTTTTGAAGGGCTGGTTTCTTCACTAATTTATTGAAAGGAATTTAACTTGGCTAATCGGGCTTTAGAAGCTCGACATACCTTGGAGCTTAGTGCTAATCCTGATTGTAAACTGCTACCACATGAATAGTAGGCAGGTGAAATTAATGGATAGCGCTATAATAAATATTAGTCCATTAATTTTTAATTCAAAAAATTGGAAACCCATTGTTAGTTGTAAATGAAAAAGGAATGGCAATTCTTTATATTTTCATAGAAACGATCAAACAGGTGGTAAATGGCTTCATTAATTCATTATACATACGAGTTGAGATACACACAAACCTTTACCGTTGCATCATTTATCCCATGTAGTTGACTCCACGTTGTAGGAAATGCTTTGGTGGTTGTTGTTTATGCATTTAAGTCTGTCCAAATTGTTCTTCTAGTTATGCTCGCATGTATAAAGATGTTCGAGCTGCTGTTGATTTGTGCCACCGTGATGGGACGTTGAAGCAAATGGTTGCTAAAGATCCAGGAAGGTATGAATATAATCACCACCCTATCAAAGTGAACAAATAATTATTATGCAAGCAACGAGTATAGGAATCCCAATGTCATAATTTTTTCTTTGTGAAAATCATGTTCTTAAATTTCATATATCATCTATGAATTCTTTATAGAACTATTCTAAATTCTTCAGATTTTTGTTTAAATTTTACCTATCAGGTATATCAATGAAGACAACCTGATAGTGCCCATGCTTGAAATGCTCAGAGAATCTGGACGTGCAACATTTTTAGTGACAAATAGGTAAAATAGTAGTTAGCATCATTTAATTTTTTTGGTGTAATTAAAAAATTAATTGCATTTTCTAAATTACCCTTCTTTAAATTAAACTTTGTATGGGACCTTGTTCCATTAAAGGGTATTTTGAGAAAAATAGCATATATAACATGGAGTAATTAGTCAAGTTTTGCTTATATTTTGGACCAACAAAAATTGCTTCTTTTTTTGCTTATGAGACTAGAGTAGTATCTATGTAAGCATAAGAATACAAGTTTTCGGTAAGTAGGCAAAATATCTTGGTGTTATGAATGACTGATGGGACATTCAAATGTGTTTGTTTAAAAGACATTTTAACACTTTCCTTTTTAAAAGATCAGATATGTAGTGCTTAGCTGGTGTAACGTGGCTCATACATAATGTTCAAAATTAGTACAGTGAAATGTGTTTCTATGCATTGCAAATTTACAAGATAAGAATTGAAAAGTATTTAAATTTGTAGGGAATTGATGTAAGAGAGAATATTGTAATGGGTTATCTCAAAAAGCATTAGCTGGTATCCTTGTCTACGGGTATTTTAACTAGGATTTTTCATTCTTTCCTATTCCATTTGCAGTTTATGGGACTATACAAATACTGTCATGAATTTCCTCTGTGGATCCAGAATGGTAGGTGGCAGTAACAATTTTGAATGGCTTCAATACTTTGATGTGGTTATCACTGGCAGGTCATGTTCTTCTCTTGGCAGTGTTACCCAGTTATATCTGTTTTCTTTGGCTTCATTATTCTGCCTAATGTGAATTTTACTCTTCTGGCCCTTGGATTCCTATGATGCACAAATTATGTTACAAACAATAAATGGGTGCTTTCCAACTGTTTACTTTAGTCCTATGTTGTTCAGTGAATTGCATTTGCAAGTTTTTTTGTCAGATCACAATACACATCTTCCTCCATTTGATGACATGACATACATGACACTTATTTAATAAACATGATAACTTACTCTATCCATCCCTAAATATAAGACTCTTTTTGAGATTTGTTTTTTCTTTTTTATACGACACATTTCAAATTGTTCATTGCATTAATTACTTCTTTACATAGATAACCCTATTTATTTTACACATGAAAAAAAAAAAATCTCTCTTGTGAGGACTGGTGGAAAGAGTGCAAAGAGTGAGATAGTGAAATTATCAGGCTAAAAATTAATTGGGAAATTTTGGACAATCAGTACACATTATTGACAAATTTATTTCAATTAACAATATTAACTAAATCAACCACTTTTCTTAATATCCACGAATTAGTTGAAGGAGTCTTATATTAAAGGGAGTATGAAACATCCAAGCAGTGTGTTTTTTATCTTGAGCGTTAACTGTTGGATTTCTGATAGCATGCTGTAATGTTTTAGTTGTGAATTTGGCTGCTAACCTGTTCACATCCACTATCCTACAGTGCAAAGCCAGGATTTTTTCATGAGGAAAATCGTGCCAACCTATTTGAGGTTGTGCCTGAGACTGGAATGCTACTCAATACAGATAATGGCTCTCCTATGCCTCAGGTTAGCCCAATAGCAAATCACTTCATTCATTCCTTTATATCTTGTATAAAGATTTGTGCCATATTTTTTTTTATATTGAAAGGTGGGGAACATCTCAGCAAGGATATTCACTGAAGCAACGAATCATGCTTGCCAAGTTTTCCAGGTACAATGGTCCTCTGTAAAATGAAAATAATTTTGTTTAGGACACAAATCTATTTGAAGTTAATGTTATCTTAATCCTCAGTCTGTATCCGTAAATGTTTGATAGCTCAGGATCTCAGTATTTACCTTTCATTTTTGACAAGATCTCTGTATTTACCTAGTGATTGCGAACATCTGTTGTAGGGAGGCAATGTAGCTCATCTGCATAAACTGCTTTCCATTGAATCAAGTTCACAGGTAGTTGTTGATTAAGAGTACTTGAGGATTATTGTTATTACTGAAGCTTCCTGTAAAAATCTGGATGCTTTATGTGTAGGTTCTGTATGTTGGGGATCACATTTACGGAGACATATTACGTAGCAAAAAGGTTCTTGGTATATCATATTAATCCTTACAACTATACTATGCAATATATTTTGCACTAAGTCTATCTACCAGTAAATTTTGATGAACCTATGGTACCTTTGATGAGTAGAAACTCAAATATAAACTCCTTCAAAATTTAGTATATGTGTGGATTCTGATGTAAGTAAATTAAATTGATTGTGATGCAATGTGCTCAATGAGCAGGATGGAGGACAATGCTTGTAATCCCAGAGCTGGAGAAGGAGGTTAAACTCCTCTGGGAATCAAGGGACACCCGGAAGGTGCTTATTAATTTTATTTCCTCGAATTAGAACCATTTTTTTTGTCAATCCTTGGCTTTATAAAAAATAATAAAAGGGCAACCCGGTGCACTAAAGCTCCTGCATACACAGGGTCCGGGAAGGGGTCCCACCATTCGGTGTATTGTACACAGCCTTACCCTGTTTTTTACACAAGAGGCTGTTTCCAGGACTTGAACCTGTGACCTTCCAGTCACATGACAACAACTTTACCAGTTGCGCCAAGGTTACCCCTCCTTTATAAAAAATAATTTTAGAAAGAAAAAAATATGACTAGTTTATGTGGGCTTCTGATATTTTGTTGATTAGGTGTGCTTTTACATTCTTCTTATTCTCCTTCTCAATAAAGACCTGACAAGCTAATTCATATTCAGGAAGATTTTTACTTGAATATTCTCATGCAGGAGCTTCAATTCTTGAGGAGTGAGCGTGATCGCATTGAAGATGAAGTACATCATTTGAAGTGGTCTCTTAAGTTAGTTTAACTTTGGAACTCTCAAACAAGTCCTTCCTTATTATCTGTTTGCATTATTATAAAGTACTGCACTACTTTTAACTTTTCAGATTCAAGAACCCAGATGCTAATGCCAAACAGAAGCTATCTTCAGCACTTGATAAATTGGAGGTTTGTCCTTTAGGTCCGTTTTCATGTGATACATTGAAGTCCAATTTCATAAATTTGACAAGGGCCTATTTTTTTTTTGGCAGCTTGAAAGAGAGAAAATGCGATTAATCCATCAAGAAGCTCAAAGAAAATTACATCAAAGGGTAGAAAGTTCAACTGTCAGCCGATTTCATTTTCTTTAGTTCTCGTTTTACTCGTCATATACAGTTACAATATATCAGACGGGCATTGTATGACTGATCACTGATTTTGATTTTTTTAAATAATTATCGCAGTTTCACGAACCATGGGGACAGCTTATGAAAACTGGTTATCAGAATTCTCGCTTTGCTCATCAGGTAAAATGGGACTCCTTTGGTAGTTTAGGAGTAGATGCCCCATTTCCAAACCAGTGTACAGCAGGAAAATGCATATATAGTTATATCTTTCGAATTACTATTAGAGCGGCTGATAGGAATAATGTAGTTGATATATGATTTCTTGAAGAAAAGAACATGGATGCATAGAATAATAAAAAAAGGCACGATTGTCTAGGAAAACCTACACATCTTATTTTAGCACTTTCAAGAAGAAACTGGTAAACCTTATATGTGCCAGCTTTTCTTCCTTACTCCCAAGTCATAATATCAATTTGACCCCACTAAAAGATAATTAATTCAATCAACTCTCCTTATGCAGGTTGAGAGGTTTGCCTGCCTTTATACTAGCCAAGTATCTAACCTGGCCTTGCACTCTCCAGACAAGTATTACAGACCCAGTGAAGATTTTATGCAGCATGAATTTGGAATTCTGGCTTCTGAGCCACGGGAAATGTAAGTTTCAGAATTTGGGGCAGCATTCCTTTGCGTTTGGAAAATTGGATTCTGATCTGTCACGAGTTTCTGGTTCCCACCCCCCCTTCTCTTGCTCGTTTTAGTAATTCAAAGCGCCGTATGATATTTTTTGCTACAAGGGGAAAAAGATGCTAGATTTTATCATCAATGTTCTACAGTTTCGTCCACCACTAACGTGGGGGTTCAGCGTCTTCATTTAATATACTTGCAGATGATTAGTTACTTCACAAAGTGTAAATGAATTTTCGTTGATATATTCACTATTTTTTTGACACATCATTATTTTTTATTGTATTATTCTGTAATTAAAAGGATGATAACTAATATGTTATGGTACTTATGGTGTGTGGAGGAAAAGGGTGAATTGCATAAAAAAAATAACTAAGCCAGAGGAGGAAATCCATGTCAACAAAGAGATGGGTGGCAAAGTTGGTTAAAAGAAATGAACAATAGCAGGATCCCGAGTTTGGGGGCATAAGAAGCTGACATATGAAGGCTTCCAACTCTAAAATGGAAGGGAAATGAGAATCACACATAATAAAATGTAGGGGGTGGATGAATGTGGAGTGTATTTTGATCTCTGTTTTGTTCCTATTCTGCTACTGAGTGTACTTTTCTCCTGCATATTCTTATTACATAATTGTTTCTCTGTACATGGGACTTGCCATTGATTTAGTATCCTAACAACAACTCCTCTTATCTACTAAATAAAGCAAGGATGTTATATTTAGTTTATCCGAGTGTTTAATTCCTTGCTGCATATTTTCATTGATATGCCAATGCCATGTTTTCATTGATGTACTTTTATCCAAACTTCAATATAAGGACTAAAATGAATATTTTGCAAGAACCAAAACAAAACACCAAGGAATAAAAACAAGCATGGTTTCGATTGATTTGGCCTCTAGATCTTGCTATGGTTGAAGTCAAGTACCCCTCTATTCCAAAAGGATTCTTCTAACTCCTTAATAATTTATCTTATTCAAATGATAATTACAAAAAAAATAAACTAGTCAATTTTTACAAGAAAGGCCATATACTTAAAGTCTAAAATTAACTTTCAAATAACATTGGTGACATAAATGGCTATATATATGACAAAACTTTACTAGTAGACATTTTCAATTCTTTTGAGAGAGAGGTGAATGGCATCTCTCATTCTCTACCTAGTTTTATTCATCTGCTTAAACTTTTCTTTTAGTCCCCCTTTCTTTGAATATTCCTTTATGTCCAAACCAAATGTACCAAGTTCCACATAATCTGAAGGAACAAAAACGAAGGCCGTTATGCCATGCTATTGCTTGTCATTTGAAAGGAATATAAAATAAAAATGGCATAGGTGCTAGAATGATAAAATTTATCTCATCTTATGGAATTGAATCTCTCATGCAATTTTCTATTGTCAAATTGTCAGGTCAAACTCGAATACAACAGCCTGGCAGAATTTGACCCCATTTGGCTGATAATGAAAATGATATCTGTTATGTATTATAAGAACCACTTTTTGGCAAAAAATAAGAAGAAAACAAAAGTAACAACGTTTCTTTGCTTTACCAAAATTAAACAAAAGGCAATAAGGCATATATTCTATTCTAAAGACAATCTCCCCTTAAGACCATCTCCAATGGGAGAGTCTTAGATATTTAAGACCCAATACTTATTAGGTAAATAGAATAGGTACTCCTATTGTGGAGAATCTTTTTTAGGGTCTTATAAGATTCGGGGTTTTACTTAAGACCCCCAACTTTAAGCAGGACTCACACTCTTTTAAAATTAAAAAATTGAAATGTAGAGATATAAAGTTAATGATAGTTGATTAGTAAGCCTCATTTATGAACTTTGTGTGAGATCTGGGTTGGAGGGATTGAGTGCTTATTAGGTACTACTATTCAAAAATTATAAATGAGTGATGTGTACGCGTGAGACCCATTTAAGTACCAAAAAATGGGTATCTCCATTATAGATCACGAGGTATAAAGATAAGAATGAAAGTTTGGTGAAAACGACTTATTTAATAAGGGTTGGTCTAACAAGTGTCTTTATGGCACTAATTAAGAATTCAAAAATAGAAATAAATTATAAATTTGATGTAAAAAAAGTTCATTTTTAAAGTTTCAAGATGTTGAATACATCATTTACAAGATAAACTTTCTCTTCCCCTCAAAAAAAAAGAAGATAAACTTTCTCTTTTAAGCTTTAAAATATGTTCTTGACACAATTTTTGTAAGAGGAATGTTAACTTGTGCCTTTAAGGCACAAATTTAGAAGATAAATGTAGAAATAATGTATTGAAATGCATGCATTAAATTTAATCTTTAATGGTTTAATGAATTGAATGCACAAAGTTTAAAGAAATATTTCTTTTTTTGGATTTATTAACATATGCTCTAAGGGCACAAGTTAACACTACCTTTTTTTTAAACATGTTGACTATGTTTAACAAAGTGTTTTATCTTTGATATGGCAGGTCCGGGCGACTCATAATGATTTGGTGTGAAATGCTTTTTTTAAGGAGCCATGCTATTGATCACGACTGAAAAATCACGAAGTCTTCACGAATAGCCTTTAGCTGTTTGATCTGATCCTTATTGGAAAACATGGATGGTTGGCAAATAAAACGGTGGAAGGGGTATTACTCAAATGACTATTAACAAAGTCGTGATGTTGTCGCTATAAATATTTTCTAGATAAGTAGCACTACTCTTTTTTAAGTAGATAATTTTGATCTTATCGACTTTAATAATTTTAATCTTATTGACTTCAATCTGCTGCTACCATGTCACTAATCTATCATATCTATCTTATAACTCTCAATTTTTTCTCTCTCTCAAAGTATATTTGGGTGTTCATAAAATATTTTCCTTTTACAATTGGTGGTTTCTATTGTTGATCCATATTCTTCCAAAAACTTTGCTAATGCAGAAAGTAGTGATTGGAACTTGTATGGAGTAGAAGTGTGGGCGTATAAATTTAGAGACCATAGGGCATCCAGAAATAGAATAGATTTGTTCAACTTGTGCGTGAAGAAGGGACCTCACCTCACTAATTAAGAACAACTTATCAGTACCCCGGTGATTGGTTATATATTCACGGTGGAAAGTAAACATAGATGATAAAGATTCTAAATTTGTACAACATGATATTATATCCTCATATCATATGTATATAGAAATGTCGAACATGAATTCAGTATAGCAGACAATTAACGGTCTCTTGTAAGAGATTTGAAAAGCATTACTTGTAAAACAATTTTTAATTACTATACTTGTTTGATTATCAAATTAATTTTTTTTTTTCTCCTTTTTTTTTGCTGGATCTACACTGGTGAGTCCCTTTGACAATTGCTTTCAAAGCATATAGGTTCTGGAATATTTTTTTTTTATAGTAGTAGGTTCTGGAATCTCAGTATGGACAAGGAGACCAATCCGAATGAACAAATTATGGCCCCAATACCAACTTGAATTGGCAGCGGAGTGAACATAAAGCATCTGAAATAGAAAGAAAGAAATTTAGGCTCAAGTTTAGCATCACTACCCCTTGGCATGGATCAAATCAATAAAAATTATATATTATCGGCACTTCATATTAAAGACGTGTCTTGTAATCCTCACATACCTTATATGATTACATTCAAACACTTATATTTTTTAAAATTATTATAAGTGTTAGCATATCACTTGTTAGTGTCATATTAATTGTCACGGTAGAAATGTATCATGGGGGTTGGAGAGTTTTTTTTTTTTTT
>Ga0228710_1002969_pt1 | contig 26966 bp, 12 predicted proteins | sample MedpolnodulmetaG_FD_177995 | JGI IMG/M metagenome (GOLD analysis project Ga0228710, IMG submission 177995) | Root nodule microbial communities from Medicago polymorpha collected in Santa Monica, California, United States - pink nodules | ecosystem: Host-associated > Plants > Roots > Nodule... | reverse complement strand
TTATCTATAACTCTTATTTGTTACATCTAAAACCACTTCTACTACTCCTTTGTTGATGTCAACGACCTTATTATTATTATTATCTTATTTTAATTCAACTTATTATTGCTTGTTGATCCTTTTTTTTAATGTTAATTCACCGGTTCATGTCGTGTTGTGGAAAATATATGAGCCAGTTTGAGATAAAATAAGCAGTTTAGATGTGTGTTTGTCATTGGTTGGTCTCTGAAATTGTAAAATCAAGTAGTTTCTTTTATTTAATTAAGTTTAAGGGTAAAACAGTAAAATAATTTTAAAATCCCCCCCCCTCCCCTTGTGAACCAAACACGTTTTTAATTAAAATATCTCCCCTCCCCTCCGTTAAAATCCCTCTCATTCCCTCTCCTCCCCTCCCCTCCTAATTCTCGAACCAAACGGATCCTTAAGGAAGTTAAGAAACTAAAGATAGAAATATATTATTGAAAATTGTGCATTTTATGTTTTAAAAATTTAAAATATTATATTTTTAAGACAATATTTATGTTTTAAGGCTCCTTCTACGATACACCCATATATTTCATATTTGTATGTACCAATACTCCAAACTAAAATGGTCGATAGTTTTTTGACAGCATGGAACAAGTAAGTTTGAGTGGATTATAGAATTAACACCACCAAACTTGTGAATTTTGCACTTTAGGACTTTTATTTTATGACATAATTAATTTTAATTTGATTTAACAGAAAACAAATTCAAATTGTTACTTCTTCTCCTTCATGGCAGTTCTTATTCTTCATCTCCTTCATTGAAATAATTTGAGCATTTTCATCGAGTTTTATTTGGACGTTGCCAAACGATAAAAATCTTTTGTTTTTCTGGTCTCCAGGAGGTATTATCATGAAGGAATGCTACTGACATGGACTAATTTGCTTATATGTGGGAAACTACAAAAACTAATTTGACACTTTAATTTGCAGTTATTTTTTATAGCAAAAAAGGGGATAGCTACCAAAAACACTCACGACACTACCAAAAAAGGGTAACGACAAGAAAAACAACACTAATTTGAAGTTAATGCTTTGCAGCAAGAAAAAGGGGAACACTCACGACACTAATTTGCAGTTTTGTGTTCCCAGCAAGAAAAAGAGGAGGTTAAGTTTGAGATGATTAATGTTGGAGAGAAAATTGTGATGGTGGTTAATGATTTGGTTTTGTTTTGATTAAAAAAAAATAATTGATTAATTTACTGAAATAATAATTTGTACAATTTTTGGAGATTAAATTGAATAGAGAAGTGTACCAAAACTCTTTCCCTTAAGTCAATCTTTAATAATGTTGACATGGATTATTTAATTGAAATGACACTTTTCTATTGATTAAACATTTGAGAGTACTAAAACGCTCAATTTTGCTTGGGATACCATAAAAATTGACATGTTTTAATTCCATTTTTAACTTCTTAACTTGTGTCATTAAGACACAAGTTAGCATCACCCACTATTTTATTTGTGTTTGTATCTATGTAAGACTTTCTCAAAACCAAATCAAAACATCGAATAGTACACAATTTTCTCCACTCTAATGTTAACCCCAATCCCAATATCCAATTTTTAATATTATATATTCGAAATGTTTTGTTTTTTTACTTTGTGAGAGAGAGAACGTAAGCTGGGAATGTCGCCTATAGTTTTACATTTGTATCACATCACATAGATTGTTTATAATGGTATCGTATATATGATGATTTCAAACTTTAAGTATGGATGCATGGAAAAAAATCAAACATAATTAAGGATAAGAAAGTGTTTAAATATGAATGTAGTACAAATTATTGTCAAGTGAAATGTCTTTTTCTTTGAACCAAATGTGTTAAAGGGTTATGAGAACTCTTATACACGTTTTTTTGAAAACGATTTTAACATTAACATGCAAACAAACAAAAAAGACACTTTACTTTACACGTTTCAGTTAGCACTGTCTATTTAAGAGTTAATAAGTCTTTATCCCCTGTAATATAGATCATTTTTGGTTTTTTTTCCTGTAAAATATTTTTTTTGATTTACTCCCTGTAATTTTTTGTTTGTTTTGATTTACCCCCTAATAGGCCAAACAAAAACCAATTTTTTTTTCAAGAAATTTTTGTTTTTGTTTGGCCTATTAGGGAGGTAAATCAAAAAAAATATTTTACAGGGGGAAACCAAAAATGACCTATATTACAAGGGGGTAAAGACCTATTAACCCTCTATTTAACAATCGTGAAAGAATCAAGAAAATACTGAAAAAGAAAATGCTGGGAGGCGCCTGGAAGTGTTTGTGTAACTTCATCTCAAGTGTTTTTACACTTTGATCATAATATATGCTTGCAAGTTTTCGCTCAAGTGTTAAGATCATTCTTAATTCCGACGGGACATTGTTATTTCAAATAGGGACCATGATCTTTAAAGTACTCTTTATTCCGAAGGGACTTATATTATCGAAGGGACTATGTTTTTAAGAGCATTCTTAATTCCGAAGGGATATTAAACCGAAAAATGGACTATGGTCTTAAGAACACTTTTAATTCCGAAGAGACAGAAAAAAGGAGATGAAGAGAAGAAACACTCGTCAACACAAGTCAAGAAAGGGAGAAGAGAGAAAGAGTTCCCGACAACTCAATGAAACTCTTTGGTGTGTTTTTTGAATTGAGTGGAGTCATCTATTTATATAGAGATTCTGTAATTGTTTTAGCAAAAATTGCAAGAGCGGTTACTTTAATTGATAAGATTAAAATAGAGTTTATCCATTAATCAGTTTAACAACACTTGTGGATAGGATCAAAAGAAACAAATCCACAAAAGTGGAGCAAACAAACTATTAGAGTTGAATGAACGAAATATAAGAAACTCAATTAAATTATTATTCTTATCACAACCACCAAAAGATAAACTTATGGGAAGTGATGTTCTCGAATAAAAATAATGATTACTATTATTTTTATCATTATCAAGTATTTAAAATTAAATACCGCAATTTATGTGTGTGTTCTATTTTATGTGGGACCCCCACACTCTATTTTTCAATTCACACACCATTAGATCAAAGTATAATTACTTGGTGTTTAATCTTCCAATTTTTCATCCAACATCACATCAATGTTCCAACAATCCCCCACTTGAATTTAAAAAATGGTTTCAATAATAACGTCAAAACTTTTCTATAAGGTTGCTAATAAACAAAGGTGTCACCTACAACTTGAACCTTTGCATAGCGGATAATATTCCGATTTACAAGAGTTGATTATAGCATTGAACTCTATCTCAGACATAGAACCCGCACGCAAACCTTTTCCTAAGGTGTATTCTAAAAGCTCGTGTGTTTATGGGACCCCCACACTCTATTTTTTTCAATTCACACAACATTAAATCAAAGTATTATTACTTAGTGTTTAATCTTTCAATTTTTCATCCAACATCACATCAATGTTCCAACACCGAGTAAAACTAAGCTTTACAAAGAGGGTAGCTGGAGCCAATATAGAAGGAGCATGTACACAATTGAGAAATGCCTTGACCTCAGGTAATCCACATCATATCAGCATTCTGTAAACGCCCGAGGATGCATGTTCTACAGTAAAAATGTCAGTATTCTATTAATGTTGTTGGAATTATTATTAATAAATAGAAATGGAGCAAGCAATAGCATGATAGAATAGTGCATATATACTTGTGATTGAGTATGTATGATAGAATGGTGAGAAGCTTAAAACGGGCAATATTCTCAACTCCAATGTTATTGAAGAAGTCAACAATGATTGTGCCTAAACCAATAAGAAATAAAATGATCCATTTGAGGATGAAATAATGTGATATCTCGGTCATATAAGAGTAAAAGAAAATAAAGTAAAAGTTAGTGAAAAATAAACGAAGAAAAGAATAAAAATTAAGTTAGAGAAAAAGAGAACTTGAAAGAGAGAAGAAATAAATAGTTTTTCAAATAAAAAATATAAATAGTAAAAATGAAATGTGATAGTGAGAGATGAAAGTTGAGAGAGAAAGGGTGTGAAAGATAAATACGAGGGAGAGAACAAATATGACGTGAGAGTGAGAGAAAGAGAATATGAAGGAGAAAAAAAGACAAAATGTTTGTTGCAAAAGGGAAGGGAAATTTATGGTTAATTTGTTATGAATTAAAATAAAAATTATTTTGACATTGAATAATTTATGAGACGTTTGTTTTATGCAAAAAGTTATGCCTAGGAATAATATTTTCACGAATTTGTTGTTAAAAAGTCATCCTTTGATGTTTTAAAGATTACAAACATATTAAATTTATCTCATCTTTTAATTTACTAATTTGTTTTGTGAAAATTGTTTCATAAGAATGATCTGGTATCACAAGACAAATAAAACATTTATATCAAAGGAAAAATTACCAAAAAGGCGAAATTTGACTTTATAAGAATATTTAACTTTTGAATCATTGAAATCAAAATTAAGACATTTGTGTTGCCTCGCCAAAAGAAGACATTTAATTATGACATTGATTCTTGGCAAAATGAAAAAATATTTGTTTGGGGCCTTATTGACCTTTTCGATCCATTAAGGAAAAAAAGCAAAGTCCATTAAGCAAATTATCTCATAAAGCCTTAAAGCACATGAGAATTAAATATGACATCATCAAAAGGACAAAAGAATGACATAAATATGTCACTTCCACACAACTATCAACATCTCATTACAGCTGGAAGCCTTTAACGTCGATGCATAATGTGGATGGACATCCAGAACGTTCTGGATGTTTAAAATAACATCTGGGCAGAAAGCACTTTATTTTTAGAAGAAAAGAGAAATCAATAGGAGCCTATGGCAACTGGTTTTTGTTGTCCAAACAGCCCTCTACACTTGATCACCAAGTCTCGCTGCATTTATAAATACAAGAGGATTTGAAGGATCAAAGCAAGAGTTTCAATAGCAAATATATTCTCTCTTGAGTGAAATCATCACTACAACTTAAAATTTTCAATTACAAACAAACTGCAAGCTTTCTCACTATATCTTTGGATCATAATCATTCGAGTGTGTTTATTAAAATCTCAAACATGTGTTGAGAAATCATGATCCAACAAAACCCTTCATCATACAAATGGTATTTTTATTCTCAGGACTATTCGTTACAATAGTTTGAGAAAGAATTGTACCAGACTTTCTTGTGTGAAAGAAAAGAATTGTAGAAGTCTGTTGAGATTGATAATAGAGAGTGTAACAAAATAATCTGCTGTGAACAAGAACATACAATGATATTCAGAAGTTTATGATAGTTGGATACTATAATGGACTATCTCACACAAAGTGTGGGGGACTGAAAGTAGTTGGATTTGGTAAACCAAGATAAATCTTTTGTGTTATCTTCTTACCTTTATCTCTTTATTATTTGCTCTAACACTACTCACACACTTTCACAATATTAATCGTTATTATCTATCCATAATTTTCTTGTCCTAACTAGATACAATTAATTGATCCAGAGTTATTTGGTATTAAATCAATTAGCAATATTGTTTAAATCCACTGCTATACCACCCTTCGAAATCACATGACCAAGAAAACTCACTCCTCACAGCCAAAACTCACACTTCGACAACTTACCAAACAACGTCTTCTCCTTCAAGGTGTGCAACACAATCCTCAAATGCTCAGCATGCTCCTCCGACTTTGAATACACAAAGATACTGTTTATAAACATTACCACAAACTAGTCCAGATAAGGATGGAAGATCCTATTCATATATTCCATGAAAACACCTGACACATTAGTCACACCAAATGGCATCACAAAATATTCATAGTGACCATATCTAGTTCGGAACACAGTTTGTGATATATCCTATGCTTTTACTCATATCTGGTGATATACTGATCTTAAATCAATCTTACTAAACACTTCGCATCAACCAACTGATCCATCAGATTCATCAATCCTCGGGAGAGGATACCGATTCTTTATCGTAACCTTGTTCAACTGCCGATAATCCACACACAACCTCATAATGCCATCATTTTTTTTAACCAACAACGCTAGAGCTCCCTACAGCGAAACACTAGGTCTGATAAACTGCTTCTCTAGCAACTCTTCTAACTGCTTCTTCAACTCACCTAATTCCGATGCGGACATCCGACACGGCGTAATTGAAATAAGACTTGTTCCTGGCACCAAATCAATTGCAAAATCTACTTTCCTCTCCGGCGGTAAGTCAGTAATGTCGTTTGGAAAAACATCTGGAAATTCTCGCATTACTGGCAAATTGCCTACTTCTTTCTCACTACTTTCCTTCAACGAAGCAAACATCATAAACACACTATCTTCACCATCCAAAAGATACCTTCCCTTGTCAGACCCAACACACCCGAAGCATCCTGCTGCTCCCTCACTACGCTCAAACCCACCTAAAAGAACGGAACACCAAAACAAGTACCAACAGTACTTCCGTACACATCGCATACAACAGGAAAACAAACAACAGATAAGAACAACACAACAAACATTGAAGGTATTCTCATACCATTCGCATACAAACAGAAAGAATCACCCAATTTTGGTCCGGATAAGACCGACATGGCTCTAATACCAACTTGTAACACCCTAAACCCTTAAAGCGATGAATTACGTAAATAATACAATTATACAAAGGATCTAGATGTTACATCTTCAATAAGTTCAACATGCATCAATAATTTTCTCTAAACATCGCTGTGGAATAATAATAACACCTCATCAACAGCTATAATAAAAACATCTCCAATTAGTCATGTCAACATACTACACATATCATCATCAATACATAGTCTAAAAAATCCTCAACAATCATAATAGAAATAAACATCAAAGGTCGAGCCCTAATTAGAGCCCTAAAGACTAAGAAACAAAAATCAGTGGACGAGGTAGCTCCAAAGCTAACCTCCAGCAACTCACCAAGCTAAAGCAAATTATTCATGCACGCCGTCTACCCATCCACACGAATAAGGTAGGCGGTCAACCAAATGATCATTGGGGGTTAGTTCACAATTCATAATTAAACATAATCAAACATAAACATTCAAGGATTTCATGCATAACACATATACATACTCAAACTTCCTAGAATATTAACTCCACATTAATATTATTTTCCCCTATCATATCATACCAAACATATTCATTCATTAATCAAAATTTAACACCTTAACAATATCGACCGATACAAGAATTTCTTAACTCATTCTTTATTTAGCTTAATCGACTCAACAAATACAATTCATCATTTCAAAAGTATAAGAAAATAAATCATCGTCACCAAGGAAATCACCAAATCATATACATATAATTCACACTTCATTGCTAACACCAAAATAATCATTATCAATTAAAATCATCAAGTGTACAAGTATCACCAAAATAACAAATATTATCATGTACACATCTTCACATGTTCACCAAATTTCACCAAGTACACAATTCACCAAGTTTCACCAATGCACATAATCACCGAACACATAGTCAAATATGACATGACTCACCAATTATCAAATGTATGTGATGCGCCTAGACACGACACTATATGCATGTGGTACCAAACACCGTCAAGGTCGTCACCTCAAATACAACTGTATCATAAACACCGTCGTTGAATACAAAGTATTCTAATCACCTTCATTGAATATAAATATCCTAATCACCGTCGTTGGATACATAGTATCTTAATCACCGTCCTTGGATATAAATATCATACTTATGAATGCATGAATATATGACTTAATCATGCATACGTTCAAACAACACCTCACCAATATAAACACCGACATTTTTCATACATGCGATCACCATCAATTTGCATGTAAGAATTCACCACCAAAATTAATTCATCACCATTTAAAATCATAATCATAATCAGCACCAAAGCATAATCATATTTATCACTAAACATCCATCAAATAGTTTTCACCAAAAAAGAAACATCTTCTCCTCACAATTCACAAGTCATATTCAGCAAGAGTCATCACGGAATCATCAAATTAAAACCACCAAAGAATTATCATCAACAGTAATCACCACAAAGAAACGACAAAGTTTCAAAATCACAAATTGCATCAAAACGGACAACTAACTCCATCATGACATTCACCATAATAAACACCCAATTATCATTGATTCATTCTTATTTTATCATATCATCATGAACATAAAACCAATTGCAAGTTATCCGGTCATGAAACCACATTTCAACAAAATTCGTCTATTTTCACAACTTTTAATATTTCCCAAGTAATTCAACAAAACAAGATAAACATGATCTAACACCTCCACCAAGCATATACACTACCCACATATGAGCATGGTAGCTCGTGCATATAGACATCATAGGCCAATTTCAATTGATTTCAAGATTTCACTAAGTTCATCTATGTTTATAAAAACTAGCATTTTCCGATTATTCCATCAAAATCAAAGTAACCAAGTTCAAACGCCTCAACATATATACACAATTCACATATGAGTGCAGTAGCATATACATATACGTTTTATAGGCCAATTCCGATTAATTTTAAAATTCACCTAAGTTCGTCTCACTTTAACACTTTTCAAAAGAATTTCATTTTTCAAAGCAAAGCCATGTTAAAGCTCACGAACATCATTCAAAACATATTTATAAATCAAGATTACAATAAACAACCCTAACCCAACCCTTTTCCTTTGAGCAAAACGAGTTTCGGAAAATCATGCGTTCTTGAGCATTTTTCAAAAAGTATGATTCGATTCACAAAACTAAGTTCAATCCAATTCCTTTGATGTTTCCAATGGTTTAGAAAGCTTAAGTACAATTAAGTACATCAAAAGAATCAGTTTAGACGGTCCGGATCAGCCCCGGAGTGCCCGGAACGCCAAAATCATGAGTTGTTGTACTGAGGAACTCGCTATAGCAAGTGATCACACGCTACAATGAGTTTGACAGCACACATCAAACCCATAATTTTGGTTCCTCTCGGGAACTCACTCCAAATTTTCACAAAAACCCCAATTTGATCCCCTTTGACCTAAATTTGTTTCCTAAACTTGTTTACTAGTTTACATACATCAAAAGGCAATCAAAATCACAACAAATATGGAATCATAACATCAAATCACCTCAAATTCATCACCTAGTTCAATTTTCACCAAAAAACCACAATTTTCTCATTTTTCATTCAAACTTCATAAAAAACCACACCAATTCAAACCCCATCAACATACAAATATAAACAAACATTTATGAAGTGAATTCAAATATGTTTCAACAATAATCACTCACCAATTCATGATTTACACTCAATTAATCAAAAATCATCAAAACAACTTATCAACAACAACAACAATTATGAAGTTTAAGCACATAACACAACAATTTCATGAAGTTTATCGTACCCACAAATTCACATGAATTAGGAGCACACAATTCATCATCAAAAATCACCAAAAGTCACAATTAACACAAAAACACTTAAGCTCATAATTGAAAATAGAAGATTTTGACTTAATTGATGAAAAGAAACCACCCCTCCTTACCCCTAGCTCTTGATTCCTCTAGTTTAAGCTTCACTTTAGCTCCTAGCTCTTCAAACTCTAAGCTCTCTCTCTCTAGCTTCCTCTTCTATCCTCTTGATCCACTTTCTCTCTATCTCTCTCTCAAAATATGGTGTGAAATGAGTGAATGAATGTAAAGACCTAATTTTCTCACAAGTGTTGTGTTTATATAGTCACCGCATAATTGGTCTAGGTCTCTGATTGTTTTAATGGACTCAATATTCTTACCAACTAATTTCCCAAAGTTACTACTCATTTAAACCGTGAAAATAACGAATAATTATCGTTTCTAAATAATTACCTCAATTCACTAGTAACTTAGTAAAAATAACCATTCCCATTTAAAATAAAAAAATAATCCTCTTAATAAGATGACTAATTTACCCTTGCTCACCAAATGACTAAAATACCCTTGAGTCTAAAATGACTAAAATATCATTCTATGCCAAAATCCACTAATCCCAAATAAAATACACACATATACAATTAATCACACCTAGGGCTGCAATGAACTGAACCAATTCGAAAATAGTTCGAGACTCGATTCAGTAATTAATCTGTTGAACTTGGTTCATGAACCAATTGAATCAAACTTGAGTTAAAAATTAAACTCGTTAAATAAATGAGTTGAACTTAAACTATGTATAGTCTATTTCGTTTGGTTCATGGACCAACTCAATTATATACACATATATAATGTCATACCCATACACTTGTATCAAGCTACTTATATTTTGTATCAAGCTACTTATATTGGCCCACCAAATTATAAAAATATATAAGTTCCTAACATGTTAAAAATACATGCAAAAATAAGAGTACAAACATGAAGATATTACGAAAGAATTGATCGAGTTTCAAGTCTGTTAGGCATTGTAAAATCATTACCCCGTTGTTAAACGAATTACCAATTTCTTAACAGTTTTACATTTATTATTACTATCATAAAATAAAAAATGAGACCTATAACATTGTGCTGTAAAAAAAGACATGGCCTTCAAAATAAAAAAGATACAAACGAATGTTTAGAGGTATAACATAGTGCTGAAAAAATGCTTCAAACCATGAAACAACTATAAGAAAATAGTTCCACATCGGTAGTTTTTAAGCAATTGAGAGCTAGAGTGGCTATAAAAAGAAAAGCTAAGTACACGCCAATGGGACTTGGATTTTCTGATGTTACAGCAGGACGCTGTAACAAATTAGGGCCGTTCGATTTGATTTAATGGTCAGGATCATAAAAGTGCTTTGTAATCTAAGCCATTTGATGTGATAGCAATGGATGTGATTTAGTACAGCGTGAAACTGCGTGCTACTTGGTTTTAAAACCAAACGTTCTCAGCCAATCATATGATTAAAATATTATGGTGTTTGGTTTTTGGTTTGGCATACATTTTTTTTTATTTTTTTTTTGGTTCATTTGGTTCGAGCTATCGAGCCGAACCGAGTTGTTCGTGAGCTTGAATCGAGTCGAGTATTGAGCCGATTTAATTTTTATTGAGTTGAGCCGAGCTAAGTCAGGTTCGACTTGGCTTGGCTCATTTCCAGCCCTAATCACACCCAAGCGCATATAAACACACATAATAAATAACTAAAATAATTCTAGCGAAAAACGGGATGTAACAACTATTTTCAAAATCAAAATTAATGTAGTGTTTCTATTAAATAACTTTTTATTTTATATGAAAAAGACTGTTCAATGTTTGCACCGCACCCGTTGCAGATTTTATTTACTTATATATGCATAAACAAATATATATATAAGAAAGTTTGATAGGATAAAACTTTAGAAACTCATGACTATTTTCAAAATCAAAATTAATGTAGCATTTCTATTAAATAACTTTTTATTTTATATGCAAAACATTGTTCAATGTTTGCACTGCAACCGTTATAGATTTTATGTACTCATATTTGCATAGACAAATTGTTATATAGATATATGAGAAAATCGATATGTTAAAATTTGAAAACTCGTAAATATTTTCAAAATATCAACCTTAATGTAGTGTGTCTATTAAATAACTTTTTTTTTTATATTTAAAACATCGTTAAATATTTAAAGCGTACTCGGAGATAATTTTATATGCTTATATATGCAGAAGAAATATTTATGTACCGATATATGATAGCCGATATGATAAAATTTTGAAAACCCGTGACTATTTTCAAAATATTAACATTAGTGCAGTGTTTCTATTAACTGTTCAATGTTTGCACCGTTTCCGTTGCAGATTTTAAATGTTAATATCTTTTTATTTTTGAAAGAAAATGATTATATCTTGTGATGAGCATTACTTCAATTTTTATATATTGTTAGTAGATTTTAGTAGATATGACCATTATCCGTAATTAATTTTAAAAAACAAATAAATTAGTTTCATAGTTATCCGTGTAAATTGGTTACACTTGTGATAAACATTATCCGTAATTAATTTTTTTAAAAACAAATAAATTAAATTTTGCAAAATGACCATTATGCACATTAAATTAAGGAGATCATGAGTTTTAATAAGGACGATTATGAAATTTTACTGTACTTCAATTTTTATATATTGTTAGTAGATTCGTCCTTAAGCAAAACTCATTAACCACTTAATTCAATCACTTGGTTATTTGATTTTCAATATATAAGATGACATCACTTCCAAAAAAAAAAAAGATAACATAATTGTGATTTAATCTTGAAGAAAATCAAATAAAGTTAGACACAACTCCTTTTTCACAACAAAGATCTTAACGCGAGCAAGATCATTTTTCACAGCAAACATTCCTTGCGAGCATCCCAAAAGACACAGCTCCTTGGCGAGCAACGTAAACTCCTTAGCAAGCATCCTGAACTCCCCACAAGCACAAAACCATCTTGAAGATAACCAACTCCTTACGAGCATATATAAGGGCTTACCTGTTCTTAGTAATCGTAACCTGAGGGAAATTCACAGTTTTTCTAAAAAATCACAAGTGCCATACAAACACTTAATTTTAACACTACTACGCCCCCTCGAATATAAGGTTAATCCTCATATAAACTTTCTCGCTCGAAGTCATCACTCTTATTCAAGAGCAACGACTTAGGGGACTATTGCTTTGGACTGCTCGAATGACTAAGCCCGTCTCAGTCCAAGCCCAATTATAAACATGCCTAATTCCTCATTGGGTCAACTATATGCATAACACCCCTCCTCGCAAGGAGGGTGCCTTCATCAATCTAGGGCACCAATTCAAACAGAATTATAACGATCCCTACCATTGCCATTTAATCATGGTTGACTGTTACAATTCCAACAACCGTAACCATCGAGCAATGGTTGTGTCATTAACAACGATACCTGCACCTCTTCATTATATAAGGGGACTTTTCACATTCCCCCAAATACGATCTTTTTCTACCCTTAACCCCCCATCCTTGCTCAAATACTGACTTGAGCGTCGGAGTGTCTACAAGTACACACCTCCCGTCGTTCCAAACACTCAAATGTCCAAAATCACCGCATCATCGTTGTTCTCATGGTCTTAGTAAAATCAGTATATATATTTAATTCATAATCCATCTCGGAGATGAGTAAAGTTGACTGTGAATTGTTCAACTGAAGAATCAAATTTGATTTTCTCTTGAACGATTCGTCCTTAAACAAAATTCATTAACCACTTAATTCAATCACTTATTTGATTTTCAATATATAAGATAACACCTCTTAAAAAGAAAAAAAAGATAACATAATCTTAATTTAATTTTGAAAAAAATAAAATAAATAATTTCCTAATTTTAAGCAAATCAAATATGCAATATTGCTTAAAAACAACCCTAATAGTAATATTAGCCGTTCAAATCTTAACTAATCACAATTCCACAACCTCAAATATTATTTCACTTTTATTCATAGTATTTTCTAGAAGATATATTCATTAAAATGAAACCTATTTTTATTGTTACTTGGAAACGAAAAAACCTATTTTCCCTCAAGAAATATATAAATATAAATGAATGAAAATTAGCATCGAAGAACAAAACCCACAAAGAGAGAGAGAGAGTCACAGGGAAGCCAACCATCTTTCTTTCTCTATAAATATTCAATCCAACTGTCGGTTTTCAAAACAATTCTCTCTTCTCTTGATGGCGTCTCAAGCCAGCCTTCTTCTTCAAAAACAGCTCAAAGGTTTTCAATCCAACAACGTTATACAAACTCTTTTTATTGTTTTCGATTATTATTCAATTCATCGTTGATGTTCTTATTATTATTATTGTTTTTTTTTTGTAGATCTTTGCAAAAACCCTGTCGATGGATTTTCTGCTGGTTTGGTTGATGAAAACAATATTTTTGAATGGAGTGTCACCGTAATTGGTCCTCCTGATACTCTCTAGTAAGCCCTTTTCTTGATTATTCCTTGTTTGGATTTTGGGTTTTGGTTTATAATTCGTTTTTTGTTTTTTTGTTATATCTGGGTTTTTGTTTTGTTATTATAGATCATGTGTTTGATTACTTCTTTTAGGTTTTTGTTTTGTTTTTTTATCTAATGAGGTTTTTTTTTGTTGTTTGTGTCTGATCATGATAATTTGTTAAGGTTGTTTCTTGTTATTGTTTTTGTTTCTTTTATTTAGTTGTTGAGATTCTTGTTGAAGATGAATAGATGATTTTTATACAATCTGTTTGTTGTTTTGTTTATACTATTTAACTATTGGGATTGGTTTTGGTTGAGTTGATTGTTTTTATTAGTGGGAATCAAACTCGGTGTTCCGACACTCGCACACACTGCTCACCGATAATATTGGTTAGGTTGAATTTTATTGTCAGTAGGAATCAGACTCGGTGTTCCGATACGCTGCACACCAACCGCTTGCACTTGACCTAGGAATAATGGTTGGGTTGAGTTTTTTATTGGTAGGAATCAAACTCGATATTCTAGAAGCTCAGACACACTGCGCACCAACCGGTTGCCGGTTGCTATGGACCCAGTGATAATTGCTGGGTTGATTTGATTACAATAAGATTGTGATTATGCTAATTCTTAGGCATGTTTTATTCTTAAGTTTTTCAAAATGCACTTGAGTATTACTATTACCACTCTGCTTTCCCTTTAGTTGCAAACAAGTTTTGTTTACTATTGCTTGAGTATTACTATGTTTTCTAATGTAGCATTGGTATTTTACTGACTTTTCTCTGTTGGTTTGTTTGTTAATTCATTGGCTTGGATTTCTTACAGTGAGGGAGGGTTTTTCAATGCCATCATGAGTTTTCCTTCCAATTACCCAAATAGTCCACCAACAGTGAAATTTACTTCAGAGATATGGCATCCTAATGGTTGGTTTTTCTTATTTGTGTTTTTTGGTTTGATTTTAACCACATGGAACTGGAGTTTTTCTGTTTAATTTGCAGTATACACTGATGGCCGGGTTTGCATATCAATCCTCCATCCTCCTGGTGACGATCCTAATGGTTATGAGCTAGCAAGTGAGCGCTGGACACCTGTTCATACCGTACGTGATGCTATAAAACCATAAGAATTTCACTTTTCATTATTAAACCTATTTAGCATAGTTTATCTTCAATACCTTCTAAGTTCTAATTGAGTGTGCTATTGTTCAATAATAAAATCAAAACGTTGAAACTTCCTTCACACACTTTAAATTGAAGTGGCAGATACTGCAAAAATAACGTTTAAATTGAAGTTGCAGATACTGCAAGAAAGTACTTTAAAGCTCCTTTTCTTTTCCTTGCTTGTATAAATGGGCATATTACAAATTCCAATATACTACTACTAATGTTGAAGACTAGTGTGATTAATATCAATACACATATTGGCAAAGTAGTTGTTTTTCAATGAAGAGCGACAAAGTTAAAGACTGAGGTTGAATCATGAGTTTTCCAGCATAATGTATCAAACGAAATAGCTTTAAAATGTTTGTAATGACTTAAAATGTTTATTGTATTGAAACTAAATTGGAGTGTTAAAAATTTCACGGTTGGCTTTCCATTAATAACTTGCTGGGTGTCCTAGGAAAATCGTATGCTACTCTATGTTCTCCACTTGTGATTCCATATACTTGCTACTTGTGAAACTATAAACTATTCAAATTTTATTTGTACTAATAAGTAATTGTATATGCTATCTTGCAGGTAGAGAGTATAGTATTGAGTATCATATCAATGCTTTCCAGTCCTAATGACGAATCTCCTGCAAATGTTGAAGCAGCAGTAAGTTTGCTAATTATTTCTATTCACTTGATTGTTTTATTGCAACCTACATCTTTCCTATCATAGGTTACTTACTTGTATCCTAGAAAACATAAAGGTGCCTTAACAGTAGTCAGTAGGTATTCAACATGATGTGAAGTTTTCTAGTGGGTGTTAGTACTTGTTGATACTGAGATGTTACATTGCAAAATACCATTTGCCTATATAATACTTCTCCAATTTGTAAACAGAAGTGAACAAAAAGTTCTTATAGGTATTGTTGATTTCCGCGAGTTTCTAAATCCAGTCACAAAATGTTACGGTTTAGTTCCTGTGTCTTCCGCATTAATAATTAGTTTCTGCATGGCCATTCATGTATCAACTTCAAGCAACTTTCCAACCGATCACTTGATTTTTGACTCCATAAAACCTTGCACGTGATGTATAGGCCTTCGGATATTTTAGGATTCAGGCCTTGTTTGGATAAACATCTTAATTAAGTGCTTATATCATAAACACTTACCATATTAGTGCTCATGTATGAGCTATTTATATGACAAGAGATAAAATAGAGTTGAACTGTTTTCACATACATTATAAGCTGTTTTCATAAGCTATCATGGAGAGCTCAAGCAAATGAGCTGAAAACCGCGTATGAACAGGTCATATACTGTTTACATAAGTTCTGCAAATCAGTCTCAGAATTGCTTTTGCCAGTAGATAAAAGTTCAAATTAACTAATCCAAATAGGTCCTTGACATAAAGTTCTAAAATTCACATGTGCCTCAATCTTGGTAGTTTTTCTTAATATCTAGTTTGTTCTTATAAGACCTATGCTTGATCTAATTTGCAGAAAATGTGGAGAGATAATAGAGATGAATTCCGGAAGAAGGTTGGCCGATGTGTAAGGAAGTCACAAGAAATGTTGTGATCGCCTGCACATCATGGTGCTTTTGTGAACCAGAGGAACTTACAACATACCTTAATTAATTGGTTCACTCTTTGCTTTTTGATCTGTGTAAGCATAGCTTTTTGGAAGTTGGCCACACTGCACTCTATTTTCTTCAGTTCCATATGCTAGGAATTGGAAACAAAAACTGTATTCTAAGTGCTTTGGCTGGTGGTTTGACATGGGAAATTTACTTTGTTCATTTGCATAACCTTTTCTTTTTTTAAATTTGATGAGTTTAATTAGGTGCTTTGTTGGGGTTTTCTGCTTAATATATTACTTTCAATTATGCATTTTGTGGTTATGCTCTGATTGGTTGATTTCATTTTATATTTTGCAATATGAGATATGTTAAACCTGTTTTCTTAGGAATCAGGAATACCCTTCGCCTTTCGCCCTTGTTAAATCTTTTGGGTCATGTTATCAAGCGTCTTAGGGACTAAGGAAATTAAAAATAGAAGTTTTGTTTAACTTTTGATCTTTTAAAACTTTGAATACACACCATTTTTCAACACACTATTTTTTAACACACTATTTTTTATATAGGTTTCCTTAACTTTTGCTCTAAGGTCATTCATTGTTATTTTTCTAATCTTAATTTTTCATTACAATAAATTCTACCAGGTCTAGATGTCCATCCATGCCTTTGTATATTGAAAAGTGGTCAATAGGCTAGGGATAGTTTAACTTCATATTTCAATGATCTCCTCTTCTCTAGTAGCCTTGGGATTAGAGCCGTCAAAGGCTCGGTCCGTTTAGCCCGATTAATTATAGGGCTTGGGCCTTAAATATTGAGCCCGAATTTTAATAGGGCTTTTTAGTCCGGTCCTAAAAAGCCCGATACCCGTTAGGGCTAGTCCGAACGGGCCGCGGGTAGCCCGCATAGCAAAAAATATCATATAAATTATCTATATTTTTCAAATAATTCTTTACTTAGTTGATTATTAAAGTGAAAAATAAAAGTGAAAATTCAATGAATTAACACAAATATAAATGTAATATAAAATTATATTTACTCATTTCATTATTTATAATTTTAAAGATCAAATGTATAAATATCTATAACCATAACATATCTAATTTATTTAAAATTGATTTCCTCGCCATTTTAGTTTACGACGTTTGCACAAAAATGTTTACAATTTATTTTTGTGCTAGACATTATTTAAATTTTTGTGCTAGACATTATTTAAACATATTGAAAATATCATTTATAAAAAAATTTATAGGATTATTTTATGGTAACATTTTTATAAAAAAAATGTAATTTTTAATACGGGCCGGTCCGTTTAGCCTGCAGCCGTGTAGGGCTGGACTCGGGTAGTATATTTCAAGCCCGTTTTCTAACCGGGCTTTTTGACCCGACCCAATAAAGTCCGAAACCCGTTAGGGCCGGCCCTAAACGGGTTGGGCCGCCCTTTTTGACGGTTCTACTTGGGATAGTCATTGCTTGCTATACCTTTGTACTGAGTTCTGTGCTTGCTTGCAACTATGCAGAGTCATTTATTGTAAAAAAGTACAACACAATCCCAAATCAAATGTGCAAAATATTTTTTTGGTGTTATTCCTTTGATTCTTAGAGGAAACGGGTATTGACACTCCGGAGTTTTGTCGGAAGGGATGTAAAATTTTACAAATAGTTCTACAAAATAAAATAATTAAACATATACAAATAAAAACCCCAAATAATCCATAAATAAATTTTATTTAAACTTGTGTCCTTCAAAATTTTCTTTTATCGAGAGTCACTATATCTAGTAAATCGCTTGCTAACGAGTGTGTCCCAAGGTTGATTCAGGTAAACAATTCAATTGTCAATGCATTAATTTCTATAAACTACTATCTAAAGGTTGTTATTGAGTGTCTTAGGACACTTGTCAGCATTTCCTTTTTGAATAAATAAAATGAGTTTAAGGAAAAATAATTGGTGTTTGAAGGAGCTCCTTCCAAGGACGTACTCGGAGAATACCGGGTTCGATTTTCAGGGAGAACAACGCTTGGCCAATTCGCATGCCTCTACACATGAGCCGGATTAGTCGTCCACCATTGGTGGGTTCGAAACCGGTGTGAAAGCCAAAAAAATATATAATTGGTGTTTGGATATTCATATAAAAGTTCAATGAACTACAGAAGTTAATTTTAAAATTAAATATTACTAATTCTAACTTCAAATAGAATCAATTCTACTAAAAACATTTTTTCAAAAATTCTACTAAAAGCAAACATGTAGAATCAAATTCTACTAAAAGCAACCAAACTTAGAATCAAGCGAACCCTGATTTTTAGTAAGCTGATTTAGAGTCATCACATTTAGTAAATATGAGCTTTTGGATACAAAAATAAGCTGGTTTTCATTTTAATGTCACATCATATTTACAACATTACATGGTATGTAAACGGTTTGATCTTTGTTCTTTGTCTAATTTGCCCAATGTCAAATGTATCAACTTCAAAACAATTGAGATTACCCGCTGGTCAGGTTTAAACTTTAAACCCCTCAATCAAATCTGGATCACCATCTGGATTGCTAGGATCAGATTATTAATTAATACTTCTTTTCCCTTGAAGGGTTAAGGGCGGGTTTATTTTTATATGATTTCTCCCTAGTAAGAAACTCAGTAATAAAGTGAGTCTTCTTAAAAGAAACGGTAATAAAACGAGCAAAACAATGGTTTGAATTCCGATACATATGATTTATTTGCTTGTTTATAAACCACTCTTGCCACCAAAATTGTCATAAGCAACAACAATCATGAAGTATTCAAACTTCTTTCTAGCAAACGCTCATTAGACTGGGAAAATTCACATATTGTTGTCTGCAGTTGATAATTTTATTTCGTAACTTATATGGATGTATTTCTTATACAGAATACATATATATTTTTTGATCAACATGTACAGAATACATAGACCTTAACATAATATTGTATTTTGCCAACTGCTGCTATGTCCACCTGCACACTATTAATCTAGTTTTGCAGGCTTTACATGATTTCCCATTCTGATCACGATGCCATCAATATCTCTAACGTACCCAACCTTTTGGCCCCACTCCTTCATCTCTGGCTCGCTCACCGGCACCGCTCCGTTCTCCACGGCCCTCTGAAACATCAAATACATAATCAATCAGTCAACAACAAACAATAGAACATAAATCATTCGTTCGGTTCAAAAACATTTGATTTCTTGTTCTAGTTGTAAATTGCAGTTCTCACATAGCAAAAAAAATTGTCCTTTATATAAGACCGTCTTTTGATTATTTTTTTGGTACAACCCTCTTTGAATTTTGAACACATTAATGATTTCTTTATCAAACACTTATTTATTTTACATTTTGTTTGCAATCAACAATAAAAACTATGAAGAGAACATAAACTAATTCTCTTGAAGGATAAATTTATAAAAATCATATCAATTATCAATAAATTTAACACTACCACTTAGTACTTTCTTAATTCATGTGATTTAGACAAAAGGCAGAGGTGGAGGCAGGTTGAGCCTTGTGTGGGCACCTGCCTTCACAAACTTTTGTAAAAAAAAAAGTAATTCACAAACTTTTGTAAAAAAAAAGTAATTTTAACACTGGTAGCTGCCTTTATCTTCCAAACTCATGAAGATAAGCAAACAAAATGGCAGCTAAAATATTCCTCAATCAACGTTAATGTTAACGTGAATTTCAATTGGTGTAGATAAATATGATACCTGTTGCCATTTCAGAGGGAGTATATGTACAACATCTTGACACATATGCTTATCATAGACATTGATTTTTCTTTTTGTCTCCCATTTTAGAGGAAAAAAGAGATGGATTAGAGAATTAGATTAATTTTTTTATTTTCTTCACACATCATAATTGTGTATTTTTATGCCATTTAATATTTACATAAGTTAAATTACCAAACATGTTAATTTCAATAAACTAACTTTTTAACTATAAACCCTAAAAAAAAACTATTGCGTCGCCAATCTCTTAAAAGTAAACAAAACTATTTTGATACAAAATTTACCTCTTTTTTTTCTCCCTAATAGGTGTCCAAGAACACCAATTACCATGGCATGTTTTTTATATTATAACAAACAACAATTCAAACATGCTCTGCATCAAAAAAGTGGAAACTCATTGTCCCACTCCCACAGCCAAAGAAATGATACTAAACTCACACCCAATCTTGTCTTTATTCTCCTTCTCCTCCTTCTATTTTCTAATATTGTCTCTCTAGTCCTCTTCTCCCTTTATTCTACTCTAGATTCCTCCATTGCTGATTTTCCAAAAGGTAAATCTAAAATCTCATTTATTTTAAATTTAAATTTTACTATCTCAATCTTATGTATTCTTTCTTACAAATTTATACTTATATGATGCCACCACTATCCAAAATTTCTTGCTCCACCACTGTCAAGATGGTTTGTTTTATATTTAGAGACCGATATAGTAATACCTTTAATAGTTTATTATTTGCTCCCTCCGTCCCTATATTAAAAGGCCTTTTGCTTTTTTGCTTTTTTCATTTTTATTGAGAAAAGTTTATAGTGTAGTTATGTGTCCTTTCATCTATGAATGTACCTAAAATATCATTTGTTTGCGTATGTAGTAAATTTTTATTTTTCAAACTTCAAGACAACTTAATCGTATTAATTAGAGATTTATTTGAAAAGAAACAATAAATGTATTTAGTAATTTGAAAATGAGTTTATATATAGAGACAAATTTTTAGTCAAATAAATGTTTATATATATACACACACACACACACATAAAGACGAAGGGATTTAATCTATTTATAGCTGCAAACTAAGAGTTGCAATACATACATAAGAGTATTTTTGATAAATCAATAATTATGATTAATATTGAATTAAACTTTAAAAACGACAGCTAAATACTCCCTCGTCCCTTAATATAAACTCTCATTGCGAATTTCACAAAGATTAAGAAAAGGTGAAAGTGTAATTAATACGTTCATTATATGTGGGAATATTATTAAAATGTCATTGTTTGTAGTGTATTCAAATTGAACTTTTTCATATTTCAAGGTAAATTAGTAGTATTAATGATTTCTTTATCAAACACTTATTTATTTTACATTTTGTTTGCAATCGACAATTAAAACTATGACGAGAGCATAAACTAATTCACTTGAAGGATAAATTTATAAAAATCATATCAATTATCAAAATAAATTTAATACTACTACTTAGTAGTTTCTTAATTCATATGATTTAGGCAAAGAGGGTTTGTTTATATTCAGATGTAGTAATACCCTTATTAATAGTTTATTATCTGCTCCATCTGTCCCTATATAAAAACACCTTTTGCTTTTTTCATTTTTATCGAGAAAAGTTGATAGTGTAATTTTTTTTTTTTGAAAGTGTAGTTATGTGTCCTTTTATCTATGAATATGAATGTACCTAAGTTATGTGTCCTTATCTATGAATGTACCTAAAATATCATTTGTATGTTTATGTAGTAAATTTTGCTTTTTCAAATTTCAAGACAACTTAATGGTATTAATTAGAGGTTTATTTGGAAAAGAAGCAATAAATGTATTTAGTAATTTGAAAATGAGTTTATATATAGAGACAAAATTTTAGTCAAATAAATGTTTATGTTTATATATATAAGGACAAAAAGATTTAATCTATTTCTAGCTACAATAAATAACTTATGAGTTGCAATAAATACTTAAGAGTATTTTTTTTTTCAATCAATAATTATAATTAATTAATATTGAATTAAACTTTAAAAACGACAACGAAATACTCCCTCCGTCCATTAATATAAACTCTCATTGAAAATTTCACAAAGATTAAGAAAATCTAAAAGTGTAATTAATATGTTCATTTTGTGTGGGGATATTGCTAAAATGTCTTTGTTTGCAATGTATTTAAATTTGACTTTTTCATATTCCAAGATAAATTAGTAGTATTAATTAGGGTTATGTTTGAAAATTAAAAGAGAGGTTATATTTAGGGACAATTTTTTTTCTTAATGGGTGTTTATAATTAGAGAGAGGGAGTAAGAACTAAATATCTCGCAAATGTGAGAATTAAAAAAAGAGCAAAAGTAACAATTTTAGAAGTCTTTACAACAATTCACAACTGCACCTATATAGCCCTTAATCAAGGTATTTTTTTTGTTATATCAAAAGAGGTTTAACACAAGGACTTTTGAGGAGGAAGTTACCCATCCTAGTACTACTCTTGCTCAAGCACGCTTAACTGCAGAGTTCTGATGGATCCAATGCCAATGCATTAGTGCTTATTTGAATCAAGGTATTTAACTACTCTTGTTTTATTTTACATTTTGTGTGCGCTCAACAATAGATACTAAGAGGAGAAGTAAAACTTATTCTAATTTTATAAAAAATTATACATCTATCAATATGTTTAATAGTACCACTTCCCTTTTTGAAGGACTAACACTTACCTTTTTTTTTAAATGAAGGACTACCACTTACTTTCTTAATTAATGTAATTTTAATTTAATTTAAGAAAAAAGGTCTTATATTTAGGCCCCGTTTGGTTTGAGCTTATGAAAAATAGCTTATGTAAATAAATAAGCTTTTATTTTAATTTATAAACTCTCACTAACGAAAATTGTATCTTCATAAACGGTTTTTTCATAAACTACCTTAAAAACTTGTAAATAATACATAAAAACTTATTTATTTACATAAGCTGTTTTATATAAGCTTTAAAATAAGTTAATCCAAACGGGCCCTTATTTAGACACCGAAGTACCTTTAATCATTTACAAGTTGTAACAAAAAAAAATCATTTATAATATCATTTAATCCATTTAATTAAAAAGGAATGAGAGAGTAACGAATAAATTAAAGAAATTACAACTTCAAATTATGGTAATTACTACAGTTAATAATTGATTAACATCAAATGGATTGTTTTTCTTGAGGGATTAACGGCAGATAGATCATGTGATTACAAATGTGATTACGTACCTTGTAAGCAGCATCAACGTCCGTGTAAACAAAACAAACTTCAACCGGTGGTCTTTCTTGTTTAGATCTAGTGACGTGAACAGCACCGGTGAGATCATCGGTTTCATGCTGGTGGATAGGAGTGAAAGCAATAGTTGTATGACCACTTTCCAACTCTCCCCATCTGAGATACATGATTGAAAAATGAATATTAAATCAATGTATATAATAACACTAATTAATTATCTCTTAATATTGACATTAAATTTGTTATGAAGATGAAAAAGAAAACAAATAAAATAACCTATGTGATTCGTCTAAGCGACGAACGGAATAGCCAAAGGCTTTGGAATAGAAAGCTACCGATTCAGCTACGTCTTTTACGTAAAGCACCGTGTATGCAAATTCTGGGCTGAGATTTGACGCCATTGTTGTCTTGTTCATGATATTCTTGTCTTCACTTATGTAGTTTTGTTTTGATTTACATTGATGGAGCTATTCAATTTTCAAGAAGGATCGATTCGTGTACGTGGAGAATTATTAGGAGTTGCACGTGGAGTTCATGCACGTTGTCACTTGTTCGCTGCATGCCTTCTTTTATTTGATGGACAAGGTTAGGCATTACTATTAGAATTTTTTTAAAAGGGAAGGTTAGGTACAATTGTTCATTGCCTTCTTTTGTTACGTGACAATTAGGGTACCCATGAAAGAATGATGAGTAATTTACCTCAACCAATGTGCATTCACCTTTTTAGGTGGTATCCATAAATTATCTTGGTCCCACCAATAAATTGTTCATTTTCATTGGTTAGTCGATAAATTATCCACCATTTTTCAAAGGTGATCTAGAAAAAACCATGAATTTATAATATTTAATATTGATTTGTTAATCAATATTTGATAGAGAAGTGAAGGCAACATTTTCTTTTCGATATTTTCTAACACTTATTTTTTTATTAGATGAAATTTTTGTATGTCTTAGACACTTTACAAATGACTCTTATGTAATTTGGTGAGCCTCATATAAATTTTAGCAATTAAAAGAACTACAAGTTAAAAAAAAATGTTGAAAAAGAAAGTGTTGTTAACTCATCCATCTCATATTTGATATTACTCCATTTACACTTTACAGGGTGAATTACTTAATACTTTAGATGAGTTGGATTACTTGGTAACAAATGATCCAAATGCATTGAATCGGCCTTGGTTTCTTTATGGTTAGAATGAGGGCACATTGTTTTAACTTAGATAGGAGAGAGAATGGAAAGGAGGTGTGTAAAGAAAAGTTTAGTAAGGAAAGTCTAAATCAGGATGAATCTAGAACTAAGGAAGTAGTGAAAGAGGTAGCTTTTGAAGAGAAAACAATGTCAACCATGGATGTGATGTCTATGATAGGAAAGAAGCTTTCTAAGAAAACTATAAAAGGTAGGAAATAAAGGAAGTCATAGGGTGTCAGAGACAAAAATTGAAGACACACTGCATGTCTTAGAAGAAGGCAAGACCTTAGGTGGGGAAGTAGAAGTTGACACTACAAGAATTCTCCAATTTACTATCCAATTTAAAATTGCGTTACTGAGGGATTTAGATCCTCAGTAATTACTGACGGAATAAACCTTCAGCGACACCAAAAAAACTCTCAATAATGTTACTGACGGATAAAACCCACAATAATTCTGTGAGTTACATTACTAAGGGATAAATCCGTCAGTAATATCATTAATGAACCTGCCAATCGTTACTGGCAGAAATATTCCGTCAGTAATGGTAATGCATGACAGCCGCACAATAGCTTTGCATTACTGGCGGATATAAATCCGTCAATAATGTTATGCCGGATTAAATAATCCGCCACTAATTGTAAATATCCGCCAATAATGATGTGAATTAAATATCTATCAGCAACGCAAATTATCCGCTGGTAATGGAAATGAAAAATCTGTCGGTAAACACTTGTTTCCATAACTGAGAAACGAACCTAGATTACATCCCTTTATTTTCTTACTCACGTTTGGTGAGAACTGAGAACCAAATCGCGTGTTTGCTCTTCTCTCCTCTCAGAAACACAAATTACTTCTCCGCCTTTCTCTTCTCTCCTCTGAGAAGCAAATCGCAGCCTTTTTCTTCTTCTGAATCTTTTCACAAACAAATTGCAAGCTTTTCTCACAACAACAAACAAACCCAATCGCTGACTCTATCTTCTCCTTCAATTGTCTTCTTCAAATCCAGCATCTCTCTCTCAGTTCTCACTCAGATTAAGCCGAGGTAATCCAATTGATTCTTCAGTTTCTCATTCATTCTCCAATTGCTTGTTTTAGGGTTTAGAATTAAGATTTGGGAATATTTTTAGGGTTTTAGAATTGGGGAATGGGGATTTAGAATTGATGTTAAAGTTTTTTTTGTTATGTTTCATTATTATTTGCTGTTGTTTGAATTGTAGTTCATGCCTTTAAATTTTAGCATATGAACAAATTAACAATGTGGTATATTCCTTTGTTTGTGACTTGTGAATGAAACATGTTAAATAGCGTCTATAGTGTAGTGTAATTTGAACAATTTGCTAGTCCTATGATATACTATTTTGGGTCTATTTGATGTTTTCACATTTAAACACAGTAGCGGATCAGAGACCACTAGCTTGTCCGCTACCCAAGAGGCGCTATAGCACCTTGAGCGGCTGTTATTGCGAACTGCTCTGCTATGGCCATAACCGCACGACCGATGTTCGCTTCGCTACGCCGCTATAGCGCTATTAACTACCTAGGCTTGGTTGTCATTTTCATTGATTATCAAGCTTGTGTTTTGATAATGTTAGTTCCATAGGCAAACTCTTTGTGCTTATGTGGGAATTCCATGTTTTCTTATAGGACACTTTGTGACCGTTGTCCATATCCACGAGATCAAGTTATATGTTTGTAGCAATTTCTTTAATTTTACTTCATTTTTTTTTCTTGTTTTATTAGCCTTATTTGTGTCAACTATCTTGTTTGAAGAGTATTTCAACATGTATTTTTTTTCTTCTTCCGGTTGTATCTTAACTTAATCAATATGTCTCTTTAATCTGACTATCTGTATGCTTTATTTGGCTTATGATTCTTTTCTTCCTTATTTTTACACTCAAATAAGAGAGCTTAAATGAGTTTTTATGGTGAAAAGTTACTAGGAGCTTTCGTCTCTGTAATGTGACAATGCTGTCAAGTGCTACAAGCATTCAATTTCTTAATTAGGGGTAGTTCATTTCTAGTTGAATGTTAATCAACTACGTTCTTTTGGTAATAAGTGTAGTTTTGGACTAAATGAATTACAAATAAGAAAAACCAAATCAAACATAAATCAATAACAACCAGCCTTTTCTCA
>Ga0228710_1002968_pt1 | contig 26974 bp, 14 predicted proteins | sample MedpolnodulmetaG_FD_177995 | JGI IMG/M metagenome (GOLD analysis project Ga0228710, IMG submission 177995) | Root nodule microbial communities from Medicago polymorpha collected in Santa Monica, California, United States - pink nodules | ecosystem: Host-associated > Plants > Roots > Nodule... | reverse complement strand
AAAAATAAAATAAAAAACCTTAAAAAAAAAAAAAAAAAAAACAAAAAAAAAAAAAGAACACATGCACAGCAACAAAAAATTATTAAAACCAGACACAAGAAAACTACTACCTAAAAAATCAAGCGTGGGAAGGAAAAAAAATAGATCAACATTATAAAAGTAATAAAACAAGGGTATTTATGACTTTTCATCATATGAATGAGTTTCTTCCCCACTTCCTACTCTAACCAGCGCGGAAACAATTTTAGGCGTGGGTCCCATCGATATGCTTCTTTCCTATGCCTTTCTATGGTGTTCCAAACTATGGAAACCTCTCCTTTCCACTTTCTTTCTCTCCACTCACAATCTTTCCTTCCTCTATCAGTTGAAACAAACAGACCATTCTTTATTGGTTCTTACTTCATTCAACACCTCACTTTTCTATTCATTGGTTTGCTGCAGTTATCAATGTTATTGAATGCTGATATCACAAGGAGCAATTTGATGCATATGATTTTTATTTCTTCCATCGTAATTTCTTTGATTAATTTGATAAGTATTTGTTTAGTAACATGAATACATTTATTAATTTGTCCATTTCAAAATAAATAAATTTAAACGTACATAGGGAAATTTTGACTCATTATACAACAAATCTTTGTGTGTACATAATTCTCAAGATAGTCATTCATAGACTTGTTGCAACTATGGAGGCTCAAATGAGAGCAGTTCTTGACTACATTAAAGCGAAGGAAGGTGGTTCACTGCCTGCAGAATTAGCTGCTGCCTTATTTCCCAATGTACACCACAGGTTGCAACTATTCTTTTTTATATCAATTAGATGCATTTCTCTAGTTTTTTTCATCATCAATCTTTATATTCATCAATTATGAAAAATTGATTTTGGATAATACTGTCTTTCAAGCTTTTACTTTGATAATAACTTTTACTTTGCATAGGTTGTTGAATTGACAATATCTTCTTGCTTAATTTGAGTTAACAATTGTAATATTTTTTGCAGGAATCAAACGTAGGAGGTGAATCTTCAACAACCTAATGACATAACTAGATCATCAGATGCAAGCAATGCCCATGGAGCACGAGAGTCCTAATTTTAGTGACATCAGTTGTGTAGTCATTTTTATGTTTTGAAACTTGTTATTCTTCCATTATCATTGAATTTGAAGATGAGTTCGAAAAGAGAGACGCGAGTTGATTCAGAGGTGAAGAGGAGGAAGAAGAGTGAATTAGAAAATAAGAGCCAAAATTGAAGACTGACCTGCATATTAGAGATTGAAAAATGGAGACAGGGAAGCAAATCGGAAACACCTACAACACAATGACTTCATTATCTTCTTCACCATTGGATTTGACTTTTTTTTATCTTCCCCTTTTGTTCTTCAACACAAATTAGCTTCATTGGCGGCTTAGAAATTGTTGGGGACATTTTGTTTCTTACGGATGAATTCAAAGTTTTTATTTTATCATGGGTTTGTTTTTCTTTTTGGAAAACTTTCTAGGGTTTGTTCCTGAGATGTCAACTTATGGCAATAACTTGACTATGTAAGCTCAAGGGACGAAGTTTGAATTCCCTAAGGGATCGCTTTAAAATGACATTAGTGCCACAATTTCTCCTTCTCCATTTTTCTTCAACATACTAAATCAGGTTTGAACTTTTTTAACAATATTATAGTATAAAGTATCCTCTTGAACAACTATTTATCTCGGTGACCCCAAATACACACAACAAAAGGAAGTTAGCTAGTTCATTCAAAAATGTGAATGCAGACTTATTTTTTAAAATTGGGACATTACAATATTTTTATGTGTGTTGTAAGTTACTTACAATTCTAATATGCTACCAAAAGGTGCAACAATGCAAAAGGAAATCATGAAGGAATACCAAAACAAGGAAGATAAAAAAAAAAAGAGTGCTACTATGTGAATCCAAAATGCACTTGTGGAAAATTTCCCTGATGATACAAATGTTCATCAAAGATATTAACAGCACAAGGACCTGAATTAGAAGTCCAACCATGATGATTATTAGACTGATCAAACCCTTGTTTAGGTGCTTCAAAGTTTGCATTGACATGATAATTATCTACTTGATTTTCATGTGGATTATTCATCCCTGTAACTGGTTGGAGCTTCATATCATTCATAATGTTGAAATTGTTTGGTATGTATGGAACCTGTCCATTAAATTGTTGTAGTCTCACTGGAGCAGTAGTAGCATTGCTCATGTCATTAATGATACAGCTTTCTTGACCAGAATTGGACATGTTTGTTTTGGTGCTTGAGCCAAGATAACTAGCATAACTTCCAAATGATGAGCTTGTTGATCCCTCTACATCTCTATGATAGAACAAAATAAGTTTGATAAGTAGAGATAGAAACAAACATTGAAATATATTCAATTTAATATAAATAAAGAACACCACCATGATCAATTTTATTGATTAATACCTATGCAGCACTGACATAGACACTAGACACGACAGGGACACCGACACGTTGACATAGATAATAATTTAAGAAAATGACATAACTCAGTATAATTATAGGTATCATGTCAATGTTGGTATCAAACACCGACGTGTGTCCGACATCGGAACACATATAATCCGAGGAGTGTCTGTGCTTCATTGCTTCATTAACTAATATAAATGAAATGTAAAGGCAGTCTCTAAGATGCATGTAGAACTGCTTTTTGTTTTAATTTGAGTCTTTGTCATATTTATTGATGTTGGTTTTAATCCCTAAAAATGTGGACTAAATTAACTTTTGTTTATAACACATGACTATATGTAAGGACTAATTCAAACATGAACAAATATTATTGAGATCAAAAGAAAAACTTGTGTTTACGAGGATTAAAAGTGAAAATTGATATATTTTCATTGGTTAAAATATGTTTAAGCCTATAAGTTTTAAACAAAGACAATATTTATTATATTTGTTTTTGAAAACTCAGTATCAGGTCCAACAACCGATTAATCTGAGCATCAAATCCCATCGTCCATTTGTGGAGCCCCATTTAAGCTCTGAATGGAATAGCCAACCAAAATTGACACCGGATAATGTTTATTTTCCCACTGTCAATTTTCTGTTATAACTGAAATAATTTTAATTTTAACATACTACCTTAATGATAAAGCAAACTCAAAAATCAGAATATCAAGGATAGTGTTTTGAAGCTTTCAATACATATACTTAAGAAAAAACAACTCACTTGTGGAGAAGCAAGGTTGAGTCTTCAGGTAGTACTAAATTCTGGCTGTCACCATTAACCATCCAAGACAAAGATTGAAGATGCTGTTGATGACTCATTTTGTAGGGAAGCTGCAATTCATTGAACTAGAAGATAGAGATATTTCAGCCATGTTTTTTATTTTTATTTCATGTGAACAAGTTTAAAAGATAAAAGAAAATTAATTACCCTAAAACAGTTATTTACCTGATTATTGCATTGCAATGATGCCAGTTGTTGCTTTTGTACATTTTCCTAACAAAGTAGGCAGAGTTAGTCAATAATTTAAATGATGCATTATTGAGGATAGTATATATGTTGCTATCATTGCATTTATCCAATTATTTAAGATCTCTTGCTTGCATTAACTTATTTGAGTTTATCTGCTGATATATCGATAAACTGTTTTTAGCTTATTTTCGTAAATTGTTCAGGATAGCTTATGAAAACAACCTATAGTGAATTTTTGTAAACTTAGGTACATACCTTATGAGTTTGAATTTGATTAAGAGACTCCTTGAGTGAATTTTCCAACTGTCCCAGTTTATCCACACTACTAATTTTTTCAATGTCAGACCAATTGCTGAAAAATACAAAAAAAAAAATAAAAAAAAATCTGAGATTAGCTTGCAAGTTGTAACTAAAGGAGATGTTCATCATAATATAATTATTAGTGTGAAACTATAGATTATACAAATAAAAATTAATAAAATCCACCTTAATCTCTCATGAATTTCGGAGATACGCTTATGTAAAAGCTTGGCTTGATCACTCAAATCCTGCACAAATCCAGTTAGTGAAGAACAGAATAACAATGAATGAGAAAATGAGAAAAAAAGGAGTAATTCAGATGTTTACCTCAACAGTTTGACTACTGCAACAAAAAAAACAGAATATTTTAGTGTCTCAACTTGGTGAAATAAATGGTTGAATGTATTGATCAATGTTTTCGAAACCAGATATGAGATCGAACCAATGAGACTTGCAAATCATGGTTCAATCACACTTGAATCGGATATCAAACAAATTTAGAAGTAAAAAGTATTTGAAAAGTTAAAAAGTAAATAAAATGGTTGGGCCGATCGTAGTTGAACCATGGTTCACTGGTTCAACTCATCTGGTTCGATCCGATTCAATTAGATTGCAATATAACTGGAATCAAACCGACAAGCGAATCTGTTGGCTGTTGGTCCAACCAGTTGAACTGGCCAATTCGGTCCGGTTTTCAAAACATTGATATTGATAACGAATTGCTAAATTAGTTGCAGCAAGGCATACCTTGTACCATAAAAGTCTTGTATATTCACATCATGATCTAACTTCTTAAATGTTTTCTTTAGTGCCTGACCTCAAACAAAAAATCATTACTAAGAATGAATGAGAAAACAATTATTGCTTTCAAACCATAAAAGAGAAAGATGTATATTTCAGTATGCAGAATGAATTGTAAGAAAGTGACTTACTTCAAGACTCTCCAATTTCCTGTTAAAATTCAATTGGAGAAAGTTTTATCAAATTCTAATGTATTTAGGATAACAATGCATAAATAATTTGTCTTGTCTCAAGTGATTTTAATTGTACCTCTTTGCCCTTTCTTGTGAAGTTAGTTGAGCAAACTTTGCAATCACCTCCTCAAAGTTGCTACATTCACAAAAGTAGAGGAGACAATAATTAGACAAGGAATGACAATCCTTGTAAACATTAGGAATTCATGTCCTTGAGGGCTCTAATAAAAATAAAATTAATCAAAGCAATTAGGAATTATCATTACTTATGTGTGTTTGGAAAATTTTAACCATTTACACTTTTTTTAGCTTATATAATTTCACGGAGAGAATGCATAGGGAAGTGAGAAAGAGTGAGAAAACATGCATCCAATCACACATATATCATGTTTGGTTCTGTATTTCCCACTGCAATCTTGTGTTCCTATGAGGCTATGCTTTTTCCCGTGATCTCTAGAAGCTGACAAATGTAAGCTTCTGGGTCAACGTAAAAAGTCACCGTGTGTTTGAGAAACGTGACACAATATCAAACGAACACTTAGCATATGTTTGGATTTTCTTCGGATTGCAAAGTCACTATAAATTGAGTGAAAACTTTAATATCATATTGCTAAAATTCACGGTCATATTATAACGATGATTTGGATGCCAATGTTAAAATTTTGTTTCTAATAGTAATAATTCACGCGGGCATACAAGCAATTGTGATTTTCCTTTTTCTAAAAATAGGCTAATGTTAATTATGACCATTAGTTGATACCTTAGGCCCCATAGTATTGTGATCAATTTAAAATGTTCATTGAAGAGGAGCTTCTTCTCCCATCTTTCTACTATCTTTGTAGAAATCGATCACCTCTAAATTTATCAACCCGTATGAGAAAAAACACTTTTTTTTAAAATTGACCCAAACAAACGTGAAAAAAGACGGTGTTTTTCTCATGTGGATTGATAAAACTGGAGGAGTGCAGTGTTTAAGAAGACGTTGGAGAGATAAAAATATCTCTCCTCTTTGAACACCTAACTCTTTCCCAAGTGAATAAAGGTGTGCACCATCATCTTGTGAATTTGCTTGCCTTGGTTTGCCCCATTAAAACTTAGAATTGAAAGTGTGTGACAAGGCAAAGGAAAGTATAACTCTTTGATTTGATGGAGTCAATTACTAGTAACCATCAATTATATATACAACAAACAAGTAAATACCCTATTGGTTTTCTATCAAACATACACTTAACAAACTTCCTTAAACCCATTTTACATTATTGTTACATAACAACAAATTAAGCAAAAATATATACCTGCGCCTCCCTGTGCATAATGAAGGTTTTCCACCTGGAGAAAACATAAGAAGTATAATATCTATATCACATAATATAGATAATTCACTAGCTTTCTTCATTATTCCATTCTTTCTTTTGGCATAGGTTGCTTGGCGTCCATTTGTGTTCTCCAACCTCTTTATCTTTAGCTTTACCCTCCCCATCCTACAAATTCATATATAACCAAAATATTAATTCTTAAATTACAAAAAATCCAACTATTTGAGCTTAACCATTACTTTAATTTCCATTTCTGATATATTATTATAGAAATTCCAATTAGATATTTCTTATAACACATGCAACGTATGGAATTGATCTAGACCTAAGAAGGAGCTACAATTGTAGTAAATTCATGATAACATGCATAATTCACGTAAAAATGTGAAAAGAGAAATGATATAATTAAGAAATAAACTCATACAATGAAGATTGAATTTGTAATACAAGTTGAAGAATTCACAATCCAAATTACGTTTGCAAATGGAAGATTAAACAATAGAGAGATGTATACACATTGGATGAAAATGATGTGATATAACACATTGGTGAGCACTAGAGGGTGACCAGAAAAATCGGTCATTGGAGCGTCCAAAAGAATAGGGGGCTGTTAGAGATTTCGTTTGATTTTCCATGTCACCATGTTAGTATTACCAACAATCTTAACAAGACAACCATTTTCACTTGTGACTTGTGCCTTCCCATCATTCAGGGTCGTCTTAAACTATCCAGAGGCCCCGATGCAATCTTAAAAATTGGCCCCTCCAATAAAAAAAACACACCAAAAATTCAAAAACATTATCATTTATTTTAATTGCAAATGACATTATAAAGTTGTAAATAACATAAATAATATCAAAAAGACTATTGTACCAAGAAAGTAATATCAAAAAGACTATTCCATGTAAATAACATAAAAAGAGTTATGTTTAACACTTGGTTTTCTTATGCTAGAAAAAATAAATAAAATTAAAACATAATAATAAAAAAGTGATTCCTAGGAATCAAACCGAGAACCAGACGCCCATACACGTATCTTTCAACCACTGGACCATCACACAATTCTTTGAATTATATGCGCTAAACAAATATATGTAACATTTTAAGGCCTTATATGTATATAAAAAAATATTTGGGCCCCCAAAATTTGGAGGCCCTGAGCCATGGGCCTGGAAGCTCTTGCTTTGGGCCGGCCCTGCCACCATTATAAACCGTGCAATTGCAAAACCTTTTTATGTTGTACCATCATACCAACATATCATTCAATACTTTTTCGTATACATTCAAAATAAAGAAATAATAATAATAAAAATAATCCCCTCAAATAATAATAATAATACTTTTTCGTATTCATATTTAATTCATGTTTTGTTAAAATATTCTAATTTTTTTGGAGAGATTTTTTATAGTATTCTACACATTTCTGCACAATTCATTAAAAAATACAAAGCCTACACACGAGTTGATTTAAAAATAGGGACCAAAAGTGGTGTTGAAAATTTTATAGGGACTAAAAGTCGAAAGTGACATTTAGAGGGACTAAAATGAAAAGTTGATATATTTTTAAAGGGACCAAAAACATATTTTGTACTTTATTTTATATTTTCTATATTATTTTGAAAGATATTATATTTGTTATATTGTTGTTATCATTTGCTAAAAAAAAAAATTGTTGTTATCATTGAAAAAATAGGTATAGTTTCTTATAGTATGAAAGTGCAAAATATCTATTATCTATACCTATAATTTTAATCAAAATCAAATTAATTTAAATCAAAATTTCATAGAAACTAATGTTTGTAATTTATACATTAGCGCAATTATATTGTTTTTTTTAAAGAAGGACAATTATATTGTTGATGTCATTGAAAAGAATAAAAGTTTATGTTATATTTGCAATATTGTTGTGTAATTGATAAGGATAAAAATAATTTGTTACAATAAGTCACAAACATCAATATATATAATTTTAATCAAAAACTAAATTTCATAAAAAATTATTTATAATTTACACGCGTTAGTGCAATAACAATAACATATAGACGGGCATGAAGTGCTCGTCAATCGCTAGTACATATAAAAAATAAATGCTCTTTTGGGCTAACTTTTTCTCCTTTCAGTTATACCTTTAAACAAATTTGACTATAAGAATGTTATTTTGTCGGTGTCATTCAAAAAGATAAGAATTTGTATTATATTTGTTATATATATATATTTTTATTTTACACACTATTATTATTTTTTTTTTTGAAATATGTTATATTTGTTATATTGTTGGTATCTTTGAAAAATATAATTACAGTATATTACAATATGAAAGTGTGAAATATATATTATATATGCCTATAATTTTAATCAAAATTAAATTAACTTTAATCAAAACTTCATAAAAAAAAAACTATTGTTCGTAATCTATACGTAGTTGCGCAATATTGAAAGCGAATAGACCAGCACAGAGTGTCTGTCTAAATGCTAGTATATATAAAGAAAATACATGGTTTTCGGCTGAATTTTTCACTTCCCATTATACCTTTAAACAAATTTGTTGAAACAAAATAGGTTTGTAAAATGTCTCTGAAGTTTTGATGATAACAAGGTATTAAAAGAACAATTGAAAAAGCTATATGTTCAAGTGTGTAGGACCATAGACTAAAATTCTATGTATAAAATCAAGTTTTGGTTCTGGAAGAACGATTACAAGAGGAATTGGAATTTAAAGAGAAGCTGAAGTTTTGAACTAGAATCTAAAGAACACCAGACTCTGGAGCAGTATAGCTTATGAAGGATCAAACTCTAAAGTTTTGAACTCTGAAGAAATAACTTCTGAAGGTCATCGGACTCTGAAGATCAGAAGCCTCTAAAGAATGAAGACTCTGAAAGACACGTCAGACTTGTCGTCTTCTGAAGGTATCACTATTTCCACTCTCTTAACCCCTAAGTGATCATGCAATATAAATAGTGACCCTTGCACACTGTTTTCTTCATTCAGAAAGATAGTGGTACAAGGCAAGCGCCAAGCATCAGGAGCTTCAAGGCAAAGGATCTCCATCATCCTCTTGTTCTCTCTATGGTATATTTTTCTATTGTTTTGCAATGATGTCGGTTGCCATGAGCAACTAAACCTCTTTGATTAGGGTTCCACGACGAACCATTTCTTATTTGTTGGATTCTATTAATAAAGGTTTTATTTAGTTTATAATCTAAAGTCTGGTTTAATTCATATATATCAATTTCTATACCGTATTTTAGATGGAGCATATTAGGATTGACGATCCTAATTCCATTGGAGCAAGGGAGTAGTGGATTTCTTAGTTTCTAATATAATTGAATCTAAGTATGAATTTAGGGGTATAACTCATCTTAAGATAACCCCGCAATTGTTAATGGTTGAATTGCGGGGACGTTAAATAATACTTCCACTAATTCATCACATAGTTATGTTCTACTTTCCTAAATCCAAACATAAGACATGTTATAAACTAATGCTTTCTAGATTTAATTTCCAACCAGGACGAAGGGAGGATTCAAGGATTCCCTAATCACCGTTACACTTCTGAATCACAAAAATCTAATATCGCATTAGGTAGGACAATTAAAGCCCTGCAACCACCATCAATCTTTTCTTTTATTTACTTTTCTAAATAGATTCCACTAATTACCGAGTTGAACGACAATCCGTGTGAAGACAATTAACTTACTACTTTATTACTTGGTACGATTTGTTGCACTTGAAAATTCAATAAAACCACCCATCAAACACAACATACAGAAAAGCTCCATCTCGCGGACCACAATCTACAACCTATTATCGAGATATTCCAAATACTTTCCCAGATGCCAAGCTCATGACCAGCCCGCCTACCCTCATTTAAGTTGTGCCGTGCTTCCCATGGGGTCGAATTCATGATGTCAATACAAGCCTATCAATGGTAATGCTACAAATACAATCTTGGTAGGAATACGGAAGACGAGTATAGAGTTTGTTGAAGTTCCAATCCCCACTCTCCCTCAAATTGTAGAGACAAAGATTAGTGTCACTAATGTGGCCATAAGACATGCTACTATAGAGACATTATCAATCCATTTATCATACCATACAAATATATGGCTTTTCCCAACTCTGCAAATAAAATTGGGCCATAAGATTTCAACTACCTTTATGATAGTACGCCAAGTTCAAGAATCACCAAACTTAAAAAGAGTATGAAGAATATGGGTATACGACAAATATTTGTTCTTAAGCTACTGAGCGCAAAGTTTTGTGGTTGGTACAAGATTTCCCAAATCTATTTTCCTATATGATTTTAATTGAATTTTGATTTGTACATAATATAGTGTCCTTAAAGAAACCAGATTAATGTGTTCACAATAACATACTCGAAATACCACCGAGCTGAAACTAAAAAAGACAGTGAAGGAAGAATCTGACTAGTCACAAACAACGGAAAAAATGAAGCCAGGTGAAAAGGGGAATTCATAGATATTGTGAAATTAGAGACAATATTCACCTTTAAGTAAGTTAGATTCTGAATAATAAAATCAGAGTGCAAAAATAATTCACTTTTTTACATAAAATAAATGAGAAGTACATTATGTCGAAGAGAGATGTGAAACACGCACATAAAGAGAAATGATAGATACAATGACAAACTTTATCAAGCAAATTTCAAGACAGTGTATTTGCTAACACATTTCTTTAATTACACACCATTACCTCTCTTGATTTCCGGCAAATAACAAATTTAATTGACTGAGACCTTTTCTTGATCAATTCTTGATAAAAACTCTCTAAATAAATAACAATGTTCTCATATAAAATATGATCTTCGCCATGGCAAAGCTTGAAATATATTATTTTTATTCTTCTAACAACATAAATTTCAAAGAGAAATATATCGATCATGTTATACATTAAGAGTATTATTCTCTTCACCAAGCTATTTCCCTTTTACAACAACATTTCACCAAGCTATTTCCCTTTTACAACAACATTAGGGTGCCAATGATAACATTCTTCAAACGTCGGCCTAAGCTTACATGGTCCTGTTTTATATATTTTCCAATGACATTCTGTTTTGCAAGTATCCTCATCTCGTTGTTCAACATAAATGTCAAAGTAGTGAAATTCATTAAACCATGAAAATCCACAAAAGTATAAGGAATTTTCTACAATGACATTGGGCCTAAAAGTGAAAGTGTAACTTTCTCCAAATTGCAGCTTTTGAAACTTAATATCATTATTTTTGTCTTTGCAATGAACACCAAGCTCAAGATCGGTTAAGTTGCTGGTGATGTAAACAGTTAATTTTGGCCTATAGAAAGGAAAGCTTTGAGAGTACTTAAACTGCAAAGAAACAAAAATAGTTAGTAACATAAAAACTGATGACAAAATTTTGGAGATCGAAATCATCCTACTTGCACAATAGATTATTGATACACTGATGTCTTCTTATAAAAAAAAAATCTAAAATGATATACTTATATTGAAATATAATCAGTTTCTTGTTATATATATAATAAAGAGGAGCATTTTTGTTTTGGAAAGTCACAAATATTAATTGTCATAATATTATATATAATAAATTTTACTTTGTGAAGTGAACAAGATATTACATGTTTTAAATTAATATATTTTTTGTTTTGAATCAATAATATATTTCTTTAGAGGATCAAATAATATTAATTTTCAATCATTCGTAAATTCTATTTTATGCCAGTACTTTGTGCATTTAATGTTTTAAAAGTTAATATGAGTCAAAAAAGTGTTTTAATTAAATTTCTCGTAAAAGGAATTAATATTACATTTGTTTCGTTTTATTTTTTACCAAATCTATTTTGTTTAGTTTTATTTTTTACCAAATCTATTTTGTACTACAGAGCAATTAATGCTCAAATTAAAAAAATATCTTTAAATTAGTGTTTGATTTAAAGTAGTGCACAAAGATTATTATTTGCTATGCGTACCCGTCTTTCCACTCTTTTTATTTCACAAATGATTGAAAATTATGAACTTTTTTTTTTATGAAATTTTCACTTTGATTAAAAGTAAAAATATAAATGTTTTTTCTTTTAAATTATAATAAATTAAACTAATTGTAATTATATATTTAAATGACACCAAAAATATAACAAAAAATATATAATTTATTTTTTTAATTTTTTAATGACACCAACAACAGTCTTTATTACAGAGAAAATTGTTTAATGGTATAATTGAGATAATGAAAAAGTAAGTATATATATACTCATCTAGTTTGTTACACTTTTGAAAGGATAAAAAAAATGGACATATATATACTCATATCGTGTTTGTTACACTTTTATTTTAATATTTGAATTTACTCTTATCTATTTATTATATTGTGTTATTTGTATTGAAAGTTGAAGCTAATTTTACAGAAAAAAAGTCAACCCAAAAGAGTCAAAACATGCTATTTTATATATATATATATATATAGATACAAATATTAAGTATTTTATATATGCATCTAATAATATGTAATTCCATTCTTTTGTCAAAAAATATGTAATTCCATTCAAAAATAATAGTATGTTGTTACATCATTTTATGAGTTTGACATATAATGTGTTTGTAAGCTTATTATACAATGTGACAACACGTCATTGATATCGTAACATTATTTTGCACAATCATTACCAGCTAGTTTGAGCTAAGAATTAATTATCTAAATATTTGAGCTAACAGTTGCCATTCAAATATACACACTCACTTAATGATCATGTTCATCTATCTGTTATGACGAATTTTACTTGTCTCGCTCAGAATCTTTCCATTTATCCTATATCCATATATTTTTGAAGGGTAGTATATCTTTTTTCTATAATTTTAATTTGAAAAGAGTAGTATGATAATAATAATTTAATATATATTTTTATGTATTGTTTTCCTTTTTTTTATAATATATATGAACATTTGACAAATGTAGGCTTAGAATGGGGTGTCAACTTCGTTGGGACGTCCCCTATTCCTTACATGTCATTTTGCTCTTAACTTAGCGAAAAAATAGGACACAACCAAGAGTCTTCAAAATGTTCAAGCACACAAGCAAAAGACTTTCTGTTGGAACAAAATGTGTTTAACATTACCCTTTGAGTTTTGATGATAACAAGGTATTAAAAATTGTCAATTGGATATGCTAATATTTGTTCAAGTGTGCAGGACCATAGACAAAAAAATTCAATGTTTTGTTTAAGCATAGGTTCTGGAAGAACAAATGAGAACAATGGAATAAACAAGGAGGAAGCTTGAAGTTCTGAAGAGTAGAAGTTCCGAAGACAAGAGGTCCAGAAGAAGCTGACATCATCAGAAGCACTCTGCTCATCAGAAGCTAGATCACCAGAAGCTGACGTCATCAGAAGTTCTGAACAACATCAGAAGATGATAGATTAAAGCTTCTCAAAAGTTGTTCAAACGATGATTTAATCACGTCTATCATTGCAGAAGTCTATAAGGATGTAGCACCGGCTATTTCAAAAGGATTTGACGGCTTTGGATGCTTATTCTTTGGAGAGACTTGAAAAAGGACATTTGTACGAAATGTACAACCACTATCTCCACTACTCTGTTTTTATGTCTGCTAGTACAAGAACAACAGCTGTGCCTGCAACGGTGTTCCTCCAGACTGGGAATGGATTTGAAATTGATCCTTCATAGGACAATAACCAAATCAGGCAACAGATCATTGGTGATTTGATCAAGCTTCAAACGACACTTTTTGATGTGATGTGCTGGCATTAGACAACGTCTCTTTCACACCTCTATATAAAGGAGTGAAGACATAGAGAATTCTAAGACTCATACAACAATTTACAAGTGCCAAAACTCTGCTGAAATTGTTTCACATCGAAGTTCACTTAGAATTTCTTAACAACTTTCATATCTTAGAAATTCTAGAGTCTTAAAGAGTATGTATCTGATTTGTATTGCGAACACCACTGATTGTATATCAAGTGTTCAACCTCAAACAAATTTCTTTGTAATTCTGTTTGAATAGAAGTCTCTTGCAGTTGTGCTTGAGCAAATGAAGTCTCTTGATTTAGTTCTTGAGCATAGGAAGTCTCTTGATTAAGTTCTTGAGCATAGGAAATCTCTTGCAGTTGTGCTTGAGTAGTTTGAAGTCTCTTGGTAGTTTTAGCAGTGAGCAATTGTAATCAGATATTACATTTTAGTGAACTCTCCTTGGAAGTGCAAGGGGGACAAGACTACTTCCGGTTTGTGGAAGGAACCTGTATAATTGCTTTGTGTCTTTCTTCTCTCTCTCTCTCTCTCTCTCTCTGTTTTATCCGCTGCATCTAGATTATGAACATCACTTCAGAAGCTGAATTATATCTGCTTCTGAACAGTGATTTCAGCTTAGGAGAAAACGAAGAAAAAGATAACAGAATTCAACCCCCCCTTCTTGTGTTTTTCTCACCTTCACTTTCAACGCTCAATCACAACTGAAAAAGACTTCTAAATGTTCAATCATAACTAAAAGAGACTTCAAGAGTTTACAAATGAATATATTTGTTCTTACACTTGATATACAATCAGATGTGTAAATAATATAGAATAAAACAAACTCAAATACTTATAATTTCTAAGATACAAACTTTGATGAGAAATTCTTACGTGCTCAATGCGCTTTTTGATTTAATAGAGTAAGGACACAGTTAAAATAGCATAGTCTTGTTATAGTTCTTCAAGTCTTCAACTCCTTATATAGGTAATGATTTGAGAGACATTGGAGAAGAGTGGCAGTGTATTAAGAGTCGTTGAGAAGTTCCAAATCAAGGACATTGAGTCATTGCTTGATATGGATAATGTTGTTGATTAGACATTTGAAATTCCTTTGCTAAAATTGGAATTATAAACCATTTGGAATCATTGTCGTTGTTGAGTTGTAATCATGTGTTAAAGCTTCGATCTAGGTATGAGGTGATAGAATAGTTCGAGATCTTGGGTGTAAATTCACCGAGATTAACGGAAAAGCCGTATTTTCCAAAGTTCATTCGGGGCTCGCGGCGATGGAGGTAGTCCTTTGAGAGAATAATTAATTAATGTGAAAATTTAGATGTGTGAGGTTAAAAGAGGATTTCGAAACATTATTTATTAGGATGTTGCTTGATTTAAATTATGCTAATATGCGATATTTGATGTTATGGATAAATTATGTGTGTGCTCATGCTTGATTTGCTGAAGTTATTTGGATTGGTTCAATGTATGATAATGAATGTTGTTGTAATTAGGATTAGAGTTGTTAATGCAAGATTAAAGTTGAGGGAAAACAACATAGGGTAAGACGAACTATGAAACCTAACGGTGAAAAAGTGTAAAATCTACTAGATATTAAGGAGAAATTAGTATAAAATTGATATGGTAAATATAGAGTAGTTCCTTAAATCCATGATGAATCCATGATGGAATCAATACAAGAAAAAGTTTAAAGGTACTATAGACGGTTTAAAGAGAGATGTGAGTAGTAGAGTAAGGTGTTAAATGAAGAGGAGTAAATATGTTTACGTATAATGATGTGGCTAACAAGGTTGTCTATAATATATTATGGAAGATGAGATGTAGGATACATACATTATAATGATGATGTAAATGACGATGCTTAAAATTGCTTGATGATGAGAATAATGATGTTGAATGACGATGTATGTTTATGATGACAATGTTTTTTATGATGATGATGTGCATGACAACGGTATGTTGTCTCTTGATGTTGTGCATAACAGGAAGAGTCTTGCATTAATATGTGAATTGATGATGATGTGAATATGTGTATATACTTGATGAGTCGGTCTTCATGCATGCATACTTGACGACGAAAAGTCAAGAAAACCATTGTCTATGATGTAAAAGAAAGTATTTTCAAATTCAAAAGGTTCGATGTTAATATTATTATAATTTTCAAGGAAGTGAAATCTAAATTATGTTTGTTATGAGTCAATGTGATATACTAAATCTTGTGGAAAAATTATTATATTATTAAGAAAGTTTTTGTTTTACACTTTCCGTTGCAAATCAAACACTATTTTTAATTAAATAATAATAATGATTATTTTTGGGATTTAGGGTGTCACAAAAGCATTCATAATCTTATTAACTAGTATAGTAGAGTCTAGCTCTGTAGAAGGCTAAGTAATAATCTTGAAAGGGTCGTGATGCGAGGATCCAATCTTCACACTATTTACCTTCTCAAAGAGTATGACGCTATTGAACAATCCAATTCCACTGTAACATATATCAAGAAAGTAGAATGAAAACTTTAAAGAGAAAAATGGGGAGCATTGTGAATATGATATTATTATTTTATAATAAAAAAATGTTCAATGTTGATGAATCATACTTATAGGCTAGCACATGAATAGGATAACTAGTGTGATCATCTACATATGATTCGAGCTATCTAACTATATTACAACAAATTCTAACCACTTCTTCTAACTATAATGTCAGCTGACAGTGAGCTATTGATAGTTGTCATTGCTTATGTGGCAAGTTAGTTAAGGTTAAATGTAGTAACTTGCTTCTCAAGTAATCTTTCTTTTTGTTCCTTTCTTAACAGTCCCTTGACAAGCTGGTGGTTGGTATATATATCTACCATGTCAAGCTTGCCTAGTAAAGTAAAGAAAGGTTTTGGATCATGGGCGGTTTCACCACCTGGCGACCCCATGCACTCGCCCGGGCTAATCAATACTTTCTTTATATTTGACCCAACCCAATGGTCCATTAACCCACTTAAAAAAATTGGGCAAACTCTAATATTTTTCACGCGCGCGCACAATACAAAGCCAAAAACACAATTTCTTATTAGTTCTGCCTCTATATCGTCTCTTTTCTTTAGCTCTCTGTCTCTTTTCATCTTCAATCTCTCTTTTTATTTGGCTGCTAATCTCTCAGTTCTCACTCACTCTAATGGTAATCCAATTGATTCACTAATTTCTCCTTCTTTTCTTCCTTCCTTCCTTGTTTTAGAGTTTTAGAATTGGGAATTGTGTTAATTGAAAAATCAGATGTGTAAACTGTAAATTATACATGATATTTGTTTTAAATATATGAAAGATTCCACTTAGGTTGATTGTTCTTACCTTCAATTAGTTGTTTGTTGTTTTTTATTCGTTGTTTAAGGGTATGTTTATGTTGGCTTGGTTTCATTAGAACAGTTTGAATTGGTGTGTCTGCATCAATTCTTGTCGTTCTATATGTGTGGCTAAGTTTGACTGGAAAATTGATTAGAACAGTTTAGAAAAATTGATTGAATTGGCGTATGTTGAAATTCTTGTCTTTTCATTTGAACAGTTTTGAAAAATTGATTTTGCAGAAATTTACCACAATTAATTATTTGCAGCGGTTAGAGTTAGCACCAGGTGTATCTTGTTATTTTACTTCAATGTCTAAATTGCGCAACAAGATTAACGATGTGTGGTTCAATGACTTGATGATATGTTACACCGAGCGGAAGATATTCAGGTCACTTGTTGATATTGATATTATTTGAACATTCACTGCAAAGAGGTCTCGGAAAGAGCATTTACATCATAATTTTATTTATCACATTATTGGCAGGTTATATTTCTTCTCTCTTATTTCAAATTGTACTTTTGTTGACAAAATGACGAACCTCTTTTATTTTGATTTATGACTATTTATATATATTATGTCACATGTAAATTTGTGATAATTTTTTTGACCATGCTCTATAAAATTCCTGACTCCACCATTGTTTTGGATGAAGTGGTTTGGTGAAGAAATCTACGGCATGTTATGCACTTGAGACAAGGAAAAGCTTTTGAACTTTTGTCTTGTTTTGAACTTTGTCTTAGTGATCCAAAACTTTTGAAAACTAGAAGTAAAAGAAAATTCTTGCAGGATTAAAATGAAAAATATATATATATATATACTTTTTTTTTGACCGCATATATAGCTATACTCTATATAAAGAAAACAACATTTTTCATTTTTTTTAGGCTGGCATTTTCTCTTTCCAAAAGCACCTTCAATTTTAAATATAAATAACACATGTAACAAATAGATAAGAATAAATTTAAATATTAAAAAAATGTAACAAACACAATATGATTGTATACATGTATGTTTTTTTTCTTTATCATTTAAAAGTGTAACAAACTAAATGAGTATATTTATACTTACTTTTTCATTATCCCAATTATACATTTAAACAACTTTTTCTATAATAAAGATTGTTGTTGGTGTTATTAAAAAAAAGAATCTAGATTATATATTTTTGTTATATTATAGGTGTCATTGAAATAGATAATCATGGTTAGTTTGATTTGTTATAACTTGAAAAAAAAACATTTATATTTTTTGTTTTACTCAAAATCAAAATTTCATAAAAAAAACACCGTTCATAATTTTCAAACGTTTGTGCAATAAAAAGAAGGAAAAGACGAGCACATGAGTGTCTGTCTTTTCGCTAGTTATATATAAATATAGGACACAACTTATCTACAATTCTTTAGGTGCTTTTCGTATGGTTCTTAACTAAAAATACAAATTTTTTGGATATAACAAACTTTGAGAAAATTATGGATTTACGGAAATCATGGTGAATTTAGTTAAGAACCATACCAAAAGCACTTAAAGAATTGTACCTAAGTTTTTTCCATAAATATAATAGAGGATTTTGAGCTGGTTTTTCTTTTATTTCAATTATACCCTTAAACAATTTTTCCTATAATAATATTATATTGTTGGTGTTATTAAAAAAGATAAGAATTTTGTGTTATTATCCTTAAAAAATAAATTGTTTTATTTGTTCTAATATTGTTATCATTGAAAAAGATAAATATGATTTGTTGAGTTTGTTATATTTGTTATATTATTGTTATCATTAAAAACGATAAATATGATTTTTTTTTAGGGAAAAAACGATAAATAGGATTTGTTAAGTTTATTACATTTGAAAGTCACAGATATATAATTTTAATCTATATAAATTTCTTATAAAATATATTGTTTTTATTTTGTATTTATAACGACAAAAAACATGTTTACCAAAACCATTTTAAATTATCCAAGAGCGTTTAGATGAAATGACACAAGTCTTTTCTATCTTAACTAAAGTCTTGGTTCAAATATAGCATTGAACGTGTAGCAATGTTAGAACTCTTAAAGAGAGTTTCCCCTCATTTAGGTCTCACAAGACTCGAGGAATTAGTTTCGGCGACAAAACGGGCCCGACCCATTGAGCCAGCCCGTTTAACCCGCCAGTTTAGGCAGGCTGGGGTGAGATTTTGAGTCCATCTCTCTAGTTGGTCCACCCCTGTTAAGCCTGCTGAAAAAAAGGGTCGTAGTGGGGTGGGGCGGGTTGGCCCACGAGATTATTAAACTTTCTTTTTTACTATTAGTGACTGGATTTTTAATTTACACATCCCATGAACAATTGGGCCAAATGATATCAACCCAACCTCAAATTGTCCCACTCTCTCTGATAGTGATAAGTGATAACTGATTCACCACTAGTCCACTACCTCTAGATAAAAACTAATTCACCACTGCATTATATTGAGACTTATTTCATGTTGTTGAATTTATTTTGTAATTTTTTTTATGTTGGATGTATGGTGAATTTATTTTGAGATTGTTTAATGTTATAGTCTTTATATTGAATTTATAATAGCAGCGTATTTGTTAATAACAATCGACAAAAAATATTTTAAAAAATAGACGGTCAGCCTGCTAGTCTGTCTTTAGGCGGGACAGGGTGTGAGTTTGAGCCCACCCCCTCAAGTTAGCCCGCCCCACCCTGTTTTTGGCAAGCTAATAGCGGGCTGGGCCTAACCGGGGCAGGCTGGCTCGTATTGTCATCCCTAGTTTCCGCAAGGACAATTACTTTTTTGACATTCAGAAGTTCCTAATAACACAAGTAAATTACTAAAATACATCTAGCGGTAGTTAACTACCGTTGGGTTATAACTACAAAACCAACGACAATTAACTGCTGTTGGGTTTTTTAATCATTTATTTGTGTTGCTAAGACATATCACATGTCAGAAAAGCAATCCTCTTCTCCAAGTTAGGCGCGAGGATACCCAGTTAAAAAGAAAAAAAACATTTTGAATTAAGACATCATTTTGAAATCATGAAACGACACCGTTTGCAATTTCATCGAATATATTGGCTATCACCACTGTCCTCTTCAACCACATGGCAATACTTGGACTATACCCCAAATTCTTCTTCTCTCAAAATCCAATCCCAAAACCCTTCTTAAACCCTAATTTCAATCCCAAATCTTATCAAATCTTCAATTTCAAACCAATATCTCAATTTACCCATCAATCAACAACGACCACTCCCAATCGTGGCTTAATTTTCAGAGAAAAAGTTCTATACCTTGAAAAACTCAAAGTAAACCCAGAAAAAGCCTTCAAACAAAACCCTAATCTTCGTTCTTGTCCTCTAAGAACCCTAAAATCTGTAGAACAATGTCTTTCATCAATTGGCATACACAGAAGCCAAATGGGTCGAATTCTTGACATGCTTCCTGAACTTCTCACGTGTGAACCACACAGTGATATTTACCCCCTTCTTGATTTTCTTCTCAATGAGGTTGAAATTCCTTACCATGATGTTCAAAAATCAATCTTGCGGTGTCCTAGATTGTTGGTTAGTAGTGTAGAGAATCGATTGAGACCTGCTTTGTGTTTTTTGAGGGAATTAGGGTTTGTTGGACCCCACTCTCTCACGTGTCAGACAACATTGCTTTTGGTTTCGAGTGTTGAGGATACCCTTTTGCCTAAAGTTGAGTTTTTGATGGGTTTGGGGTTCACTCATGTGGAGGTGTCGAATATGGTTGTGAGGTCACCTGGGTTATTGACTTTTAGTGTGGTTAAGAATTTGGCTCCTAAATTTGAGTTTTTCATGAAGGAGATGAATGGTGATGTTGCTGAGTTGAAGAGGTTTCCTCAGTATTTCTCTTTTAGCTTGGAAGGGAGGATTAAGCCGCGGCACGCGATGTTGGCTCGGCTTCGATTGTCGCTTCCTTTGCAAGAGATGTTGCAGGTTAGTGATGGTGGTTTTGATTCTAGGTTGCTTGATTTGCGGTTAAAGGAACTTGAGGGAAGATAAGGGTAGTTAGTGTTGTCAAATAGCGGCACTATATCGTAGAAAAATTTGAACAAGCTGGCATTGTTCCGCGATACACATTTAGTACAAAGTGGTTTAAAATAGCAGGACTATAGCAATGAAACATATTTTCGGTGTTATATGCGATTGACAAAATTAGTTGAAGTAGTTGCTTTGGTTGGTTAAGAGAGAACATATAATTGTTGCATCCTTTGCAAGATATGTTGCAGATTAGTCATGGTGGGTTTGATTCTAGGTTGTTCGAATTGCTGTTAAAGGAACTTGAAGGAAGATAAGGGTAGTTATAGCTGTTGTTTTTGAAAGAGGAGTAAGAGAGAAATATAATTGTCATTGCTTTGCTAGAATATAACAAATGTTTGTGCATAGCTGATAACTTGTGTTAGAGATAGGGCTAAATCATAGCTACCTGGTTCGCAATTCACTTTGGTACGTGGTACGGGACTGTAGTACGCTCTGTTTGGTTGTCTTTTCCTTTGCAGATTAGTGATGAGTAGTTTGATTATAGGTTGCTCCAATTGCGGTTAAAGGGACTCGAGGTAGGACAAAGGTAGTGGTAGTTGTTGTTTTTGTTAGTTAAGATATAAATGATGATTGTCATTGTTGTTCTGTAGTGCTAGATAACAGTGAAGATTAATAAATTTTTGTGCATAGCTGATAAGTTGTATTAGAGAAAGGGCTGAATAACCATGAATCTGTGATGTTCACTGAATAATGAATCCCTACAATTCTCTTTCACCCATAAGAAGAAAAAGGGGTGGGGGAGAAAGGAATTGTTTTTCAAGAGATTGTTGACAATCTGTGGTAATGCTTGACTACTCTTCAAGTAATAATGTATGCCCAATTTTGGTTATAGAAATGATATTTTGACAACACAAGTATTGTTCTGCACTGTCTAATGAAACAGTTCTGTTTTTTGTTGATTTTTTTTGCTCTTTTCCATCCACATTGATAGTTGTGTTTGATGTATTTTTACATGGTCTTTAGATGATGTTAAATTTGTGATGTTCTAATAACACCTCTCTTTTTGTTTGGTCTTGTTATGTTTTATAATCAGTTATTTCAGCTACAATTTAAGCATTTTCGTTTGCCAAAATATTGCCAAAACGTGGATTAAAAAACATTTTCAAAATTAATTTCGACTATTGGATTCACGATGATTTAATAGATGAAGAGAAATGATATTTGTAAAATTATTTCGTGACAATTTTTGGACAAATCTCTCTCATACTGACATTGCCTTTTTACTCTCTCACTTTCTCTTTTTTCTATTGTTTTTGGCCAATAAAAAAAAAGAATGAAATGTTGTTCCAAAAGTTGTCACAAAATGGTTGTACAAATATAATTACTCTATATAAATTAGATGAATTCAATGTAAAACAATGCGAATAATTGAGTAATTCAATATTGAATATGATATTCACTATTGAATCAAATCGTACAATCAATATTAACGTACGAAATTGCAAATCCAATAAATTCCCAAATCAAACTTATTCTTAAACAATAAATCGTTTATAACAAGAATTTGATCAATGACCGAATACAAACAAGTTGATTGCAATTCTATTGAGTTGATTGGTACTTGTAAAACAAATCTATCTTCATTGATGAAATTTAGGTTTTCAAAAATTCAGTCACCTCAAAGTTATTAATAAAATTTGCAGATAGCAAAAGAGATACTCCCTCCGTCTTACAATAATTGTCTCTTTGTCATTTTTTGTTTTTCTTAAAATAATTGTCACTTTAGAATACCAATATAGCATTTATTATTTTTTTCCCCATTATTATACCCTTATTTATTGAATTTCATCCAACTTAACTACTCCACTAACTACAATTAATAAGAGTGTTTTAGTAAATGACACTAATTTTAAGCCAAATAACACTTTTGATCATTTTGATTTGACAGAATTCTCAAGTTAGTCTTTTTAAATTTCAAAAGTTTTAAATAGGTCATTTTAGTTTGACAAAACTTCCAAGTTATTACTTTAAAGGACTAACTTGGGACCCAAATAGGTCCTTTTAGTTTAAAACTTAAAGAACTAACTTGAGAATTCTGTTAAACTAAAAGGACTTATTTGAAACTTTTCAAACTTAAAGGACTAACTTGGGAATTCTGTCAAACCAAAAGGACCTAATTGAAACTTTCGAAACTAAAAGGACTAACTTGAGAATTTTGTCAAACTAAAAGGACCAAAAGTGGTATTTGGCCCTAATTTTACATCAAAATCAACATAATTAGTCATTTCCTTAATAATCGTGCATAAACCTTAAACGACTATTATTTAGAGACGGAGGGAGTAGAATAGAAGAGAAACAATGTGATGTATAGTGGTGCTCACAATCGTTCTTGCATGAGGTCAATCCTCTCTCAGTGAATGAAGCGACTGAAGTTTGTAGTTGTTTCACTTAGTTGAAGATGCATAAAAGTGCTACAAGATTTTCGTAACAAATAATACTCCACAATAGGCCAATATTTGCTACCAAAGATGTTATGTCCTAGATTTACTCTAACAAGATCACCTCAAACTTGAACCAATTCAAATCCCATGAATTTAGAATTTCAATCCTTCAATTGTTTAACTCCCATGCAATCCTTGAGCAATATTCAACAAGATCACTTCATTGGCATGAACTCCGAGAAATTCCTTTTGTGTTGAATTGCAAGAAAAATCCCCAAGATATTGGAGGAGAAAAGAAACCATCTTCTATCCTTTAGAATCTTGAGCCACCTTTAATTCCTCGAGTAACGAATAACATGAGGAAAAATTATATTTATAGTTAGAGGGTTTTAGAACACTTTGAGGCTGAAATTTTGTAAAGCTACACAGTGTGAATTGATTCACATGCTCAAGAACATGTCTTGAGTTTAGTTGAAGAATGCTATGATTTGGATGAAACTACCAGATCTTCCTTTCACATTCGAATCGATTCAAAATGTCATACATGACTCTTGCATCTATTTGTGTGTGTAAAAATCATTATAAATCATAGATCAAATTAAATTTGCAAAGAATAAAAGTGAGAGAATGGAATAAAAACACTGAGATTTTTAAAGGTTCTCCCAATCATCCTCTCTATGAGATCAATGCTCTCTTCGTGAATGAATCCATTGAAGTTTGTAGTTGTACGAATTCACCGAAATTTATAATTGTTTAACCATATATGTTGAAGATGCACAAAAGTCCTACAAACTTTTTGTTACAAGTGATACTTCCATTTTCGTCTAAACCAAATGAGGTGTACATTTTTTTTTGGACAAGACGAGGTGTACATGTGATTGTAAATTAATTTCCTTTTAATAGATCTATCAAGTATATAAAATAAAATTGTATAAAGTGATTTATTAAATATATTTTTCACATAATTTATTTTTGGTAACTAAAAGGGGCTACAAACCCCAAAAACAACTAAAAACAATGAGTGTTACCCATTTTTTATTTTAATAGATTAATAAAGTCAATTTGAAATAGTAGCGTAACCTAGTTGGCATGGACAATGGATTATATGCAGTTTCCTAAACCACTTATTTATCTTATTTCATTTTGAAGGAAAATCGATTTGAAATAAAATTGTATCTTCTCATAATATTTCATTTTGAGGTGTGAATATTTATGTCATTTTATAAATATGTTTATTTTATTTTATTTTATTTTCATTCATACAAAAAATTAAATTTAATCATCTCGTTTTCTATTATTTTTTCTTCTTTTCACATTTTTCCCTCGCGTTCTTTCATCTACTTTTCTTTTAGAGAAATGATATTTGTACAACCATTTTGATACAACTTTTTCTCTCATACTCACATTATGTTTTTATTCTCTCTCTTCTTTTTTTTCTCTCTATTATTTTTGACCAATGAAAAGAGAAATCAACAAAGTTATCTTAAAGGTTATACCAAAATAGTTGTTAAAATATCACTACTCTTTCTTTTATAAACCAAATCAAGAGATCTTCAATGACCAAGTTGATCTCCTTTAGAACTTGGGTTTTGTCATGCATTTTTTACCAAAAGACTCCCCAGCATAAACACAAAGAACATGACATGGTCGTTTTCAACAACATTTATCATTATATAAACTTGTTAAACAAGTTTTAGTTTTAGTGATACAATTTTTATTTATTAAATTTATTTATAACTATAAATCATCTCGTTTAATTCATTGCTTTTTTAATTGCAGTTGCCAATCCGTCATAGGCTATTTCCCAAGCAGTGCTTAATTCTTCACTCCATTTATCTCCCGATACTTCTTTTATTGTTTTTAGCAAAGCTTCTTTAACCACCTGTAAAGCACAAAAATTATTAATTTTGGGTCAGTGACTTATTACTTAGACAATAGGCATGTGAACGAATATGAAAAATATTTATCAAAAACTAGTTTATTTTTACACAAAACAATTATTACTATATATTTTATATCATTTTTCTATCTTTGCGTCATTGGAATAAATGAAATAAATAATAAGAAGTAGTAACAAAACAATTGAATCACAATAATCCATAGTTTTTTTTTTTGGAGAACTTTGTTAGTTACATCTACTGAGTTTATCATGTTATGTGATAGTTTTATCTTTATACATTAATTTTACATGATTTTCTTTAATTATTTATTTCCAATATTTATATCATAATTTTAAAAGTTGGAATGGAACTGAAAATGCTTATTTATACCACGACAACTGATTATTAGATAGTAAAAAGTACAAGAAAACATCCACTAAAATATTTTATTAGATTATCATACCTCAAAATGAGGATCAACAACTCCTTTTTGGATGTGGATAGCACCTAGTGTAGCATCTCCTAAGACCACTTCTCCTTTTGTTCGGAGTTGAACAGCAGAGTCGTGTACCTATAATTCAAAATATATAAACATCTTAAGATCGATAACTTTTATGTTAAAAAAATATAAAAAAAATACTAATTTAATTTGGTATTACATTCCTATTACTAGAATGTGATTATATATTATGAAGAAGAAAAAATATCTAGGGATAGAATTAAACAATCTTACCAACCAGCAAAAGTAAAAATAAGACAATATATGGGGAAATTGCAACATTTAGATACTTATGAGGTCAAAACTATAATTAAGCCTATTAATAAAGGATTGAATTAATAAAAGTAAAAATGTGAAATGTGACCGGCCATATATGGGGATCTTGGAGTTAAAAATTAGACGATAGTAATAAAGGATTGAATTAATTTTAGTTTTGGTTTCTCTATTTTATCGCGCTCACAAAATAGTCTACTATTTTTAAAAGCAAATTTTTTTATCCTTCAATTACCATATTTGTTGCGATTTTGGTCATAATCCATATAGTTTTAGTTCAATAATGATGATTTTTAGTATCAAAAGTAGCCATTGTTTTGCTTAAAAATTGGTAAATTATGACAATATATCACCATTTTTGGGAAAAATATTTGAGATAAGACCAAAATTGCAAAAAATTAAATAAAAAAATATAATTAAGCCTAAATGATTTGATGTAACAATCAAATTCGTGGAAGATCTAATTTGTACTACTAGAACATCGGGAACCAAAATTTTAAAATGCTTTTTTGTAAGGAAAATTTTATAGTTGCAATTTTTTTGAAAGAATTTTTTTATAATTTCTATTGATAGGACACGGAAAGTGGAATGAAGCATTAAATATATAAATAATATATTTCTTTAAAAAAAAATATAAATACTATTTTTTTTTCTTTCTAAATCAAGAGCATAATATCATCAAAGAAGTTATATGACATTCCAATTAGATTGACACCCCTTAAAACCCTTAATCTTATATCAAATGT
>Ga0228710_1002967_pt1 | contig 26977 bp, 18 predicted proteins | sample MedpolnodulmetaG_FD_177995 | JGI IMG/M metagenome (GOLD analysis project Ga0228710, IMG submission 177995) | Root nodule microbial communities from Medicago polymorpha collected in Santa Monica, California, United States - pink nodules | ecosystem: Host-associated > Plants > Roots > Nodule... | reverse complement strand
ACCAAACAAAAAGGCAAATTAGTCTATGCCTCTTAGAATTACGTTGCAGCGAACCTTGGGACACAACGTAAATTAGTAACTATTGTGTCCATATGCATTGGAAAAATACAATACAAAAATACAACACCTGAGCTATCAGATGCAATAAGAAAAGTTAGAGATGAACTCCAAACAGACTTGAACTTTAAAGGAAAACAGACAACTATTGAATCATATATTTCAATAGAGTGTAATATATTTTTTTCAGTTTCTATGAATTATTAATTTATGATTTTCTTGGGACCGAAAATTATAAAGGATCTGAAAAATTATTATCTTATTATTTTATCGAGTTTTTCAGTTTTTTACATTGGCCCAAGTCGGGACCGGACAAATTTATTATTTTAGAGAGTTTATTAATTTACCGAGTATTAATTTAAAGAGTTTATACTGTATATAAGAATCAATGTACATTGTACGCTAGTCCGAACTAAACTAATCGAATATATAAGACATAACTAAACTCAAGATCCTTAAGTTTATACGCCATCACCATCAGGAGTCATGTTAGTTTGACGAGATGTCTCCTACAATTGTCAATTATGTATTTTTCCTATAAATATAAACATTGAAGTATAAGAAATAAATAATGAAATAAAATGTTTGTTGTATATAAAGACATTGAGTTTAGAACAAATGAGCCATTAGATTCATGATAAACATGAGAAATAAGACCGTTCTAGTCAGAGACACGCTACAATTGAAACATTTCAAAGAAAATAGGCTTCGAAATGGATTTGAAGGTAAAGTTAATTGTGACTTAATTCAAAACAACTTGAAAGTCGAACTTAACGAAGAGAGAAGTGATGAAAAGTTAATTAGCAAAACATACGACGTAGAGAAACATTCAATGCTAACATATATATTTTTGGTTATGAAGCTAAAAAAACAAAGCGAAAAGAACAACTAAGCTTTGCGAAACTAGTGAAGAGGATGTCTGAAATGCTGGCCGAAGAGGAGGGATGGACCATGATATCATGTTAGAAGAAACTCTTGGCTTAGCTAAAAAGGTTGCACAACTATTTCCTCCTCGGAGAGTATCAGTGAAGCAAACATGCTCAATCTTGATAAAGAAAATCGTTGATGTCTTGAATCTGAGTAGCATACTTGTGAAACATTGACGCTTGTTCATGAAGGATATCAACACAATGGAGAAAATCAATGAACCAAATAATGTCATGTTAATCCATTTGTTTAGCCAACAAAAGTCTGTGATGAATAACATGGAGTTCAACATGAATAATATCTCACTTTATATTTTTTTAGGAAATATCTCATGATCCTCAAATGTAATATATTTGTTCTTCAATAAAATGATAAATAAATTTTAAAAAAATATGTTGAACAAGTTGTGGTTGAATCCACTTTAACGAATTTTTCATATAACGAGGATCAAACTAATCGACAAATTACCCATATAATATACGACACATTAAACACTAGTTTCTTCCGTATTGAATGCCATCGTCGAAAAATAATACACATTTAAATATAAGATTCTTCAATATTGAACACCATCTTTGAAAATCATATCGATTATGTTTATTGAGATGAGATGCCACCCACCGATCATATATCTTTTCATATGAAATAAATAAAATTCCTCCAAAAAAAAATGAAATAAATAAAAAAAAGTCATAGGTATCAATAATCCCATTTAATGTGAATCTTAATATCTTAATCTTAATATATATAAATGTTAAACAGTTCTGAAAAGTTTCTTTTTTTGGTGGTTTTGAGTAATTTTTATAAAAAAAAGAGTTTGTAAGGAATTGAACCAAGTACCATTTGCTTACGGTTTACAACTATAACCACTATGCCACTTCAATTTTTGTTGAAATATTGTTGCTTCCAAAAATGAAATACATGACTAAAACATTTTTTTTAAAGCCCCAACCTCCCTAATGGTTTCCTCTCTCATAACAATTATTTTTTTTATTATTATTAGCGGTACCTTTATTGATAGTAGTTCTTTTTTTTTTTGTGTACGCTAACTACATGTTACGATATTAAAGTTGCATCTTTAAAATTGTAGATAATTTGACTGATCCATATGATAATTTTTTCATTAGAAACCTCACTTTTTCTTGTAATTTTGTCGGCCTCTTTATTTCTCCTATATTATATTACATGAAGTTTTTGTTCTGACTTTTTATTTGCAAAAATCACTATAGTAGACTATAACATTACTTTGTTTTAGCAAAGTAATGACTTTGACTCCATATTCATTTTTGTTGATTTCCATATTAATTTTTGTTGATGCAAACTAAATGTTGTTAATTTGTTTCGTTGAGATTGTGCATGTCGATCACTCTTAATTGTCACTTAGTTTGATTGTTTCTGAATTTAAATGTAACTATAGGATTAATAATATAATCAATTTAATATTTTATATATGAAAATCTACAAAAACGGGGTTAGAGTATAAATACAAAGAATAAAAAAAAACCTAAATCAAAAACACAAAACTGAGCAGCGCCGATTACAACGCAACGGCGAGGAAGTTAGGGTGAGTAACTCCGATTTCCCTTTTCCGATTTCATTTTCATTTCCCGATCTCCCCTCTCGCGGTGGCGCCGGCGAGGAAGCGATTCCGGCCGCCCTGCAAAGGGCATCTCATCACAGAATTCTGTCGCAGTTGATCGGAATTTTTATAGATTTTGTTTTGGAATTTTTTAGGGTTTTTATTTGGGGAGTTAGTAGGAAATAGGAATTGTGACGACAAAGGGAATGGGAAATGAATTTTTATAGATTTTGTTTTGGAATTTTTACAATCGATGTTTTTTTTGTTTTGAACTATATTATGATATAGAGTATAATTATTTCGGCAATTTGATTGAAACTTTGATCCAATGTATTTTTTGGTTACCCATATAGGAAAGTTTTAGTTTTACGCCCAGTCGAGGTGGGACTATTATTGCTTACGCCTACGAGTTTTGAATGTTTTATGACTATGTAGAGCTCATGGTTATGTATTTTGATCAGAATTTGATGTATTTATGATGTTGGTTGCAGCAGAGTTTGATTTTCTGTGTTGCTCAAAATGGGTGTTCCTAAGCAAAAATGGTCAGAAGAAGAGGAATCCGCACTTAAAGCTGGAGTTATCAAGCATGGGGTGGGTAAATGGCGTACGATCCTCAAGGATCCTGAATTTAACCATGTTTTATACCTTCGGTCAAATGTTGATCTAAAGGTTTGCTTATGTTGTGCTTATTTATTCATTCGTTGTGGTAATGTATTGGATTAATGTTGGACCGTAAAATGTGGAACTAAAGGTTTCGTTATGTGGGTTGTTGGATAGGATAAATGGAGAAATTTGAGCGTGATGGCAAGTGGATGGGCTACGAGGGAGAAGCCAAAGGGAGCAATGAAAAGGGTGCATTATCAGACACCAAGACACGAGGACAACTCTATGGCTGTCACTCCTTTTTCTCTAAGCGATGATGAAATTGTTGATGTTCAGCCTCTTCAAGTTTCAAGAGATATGCTGCAAATTTCTGGCCCAAAAAGCTCTAGTATAAGGTTGGGCCCAATTTTTTTATTTTATTTTTGTTTTTTTTAATATGGTAACTTATTTTATTGTTGTCTAATTGCATTGACAAATAGCAGCCATAGCATAGTGGAATTTAATAAACTACTATTGTTCTTTGATACAAAATTCGATACAAAATATCATAGTAAAATCTCAGTTAGATTCTCTGGTTGAAATAGGGGAGAATCCTATTCAATTCTTGATGGGATCAGAAACGGAGTCTTGCAAATTATCCCCTCAAGTGGAAGATAATTTCGAGATATTCGAATGTAATCAAGGGTTCAATATGAATAGTGTCACTTTGGCAACCACACAAGGTGACACTTTACCATCGTTGATCGGCTTTTTGAAAAAGGACGAGGCAGAGATTGAGTAAGAAATTGAACAAACTAATATTTATCTTGATCAACTATTGGCAATACTCGCATCTATCACCTAGGGTGCAGAATAGAACAAATAATTTTATAGTGTAGTTGGCGATTGTCTTTCAATTAGGGATTCTTGTTAATTGCCAAGCGTGTTAAGATCATTCATTCCATTGCTTTCCTTGTATTCTTGCCTGATTTCATTATCTTGTTTTGCGTGCATCCTATAAAGGAATCATTTATTTGAAAATTTGTTTATACATGTTCCCTCTTTTCATTGTAAATTGTAATTATTTTAGATTTATTTCAACAGTGTGTACTTAATTGTGTTTACGTTATACAGGTTGGATAACCTTATAATGGAAGCTATATCTAGCTTGAATGAACTTGGTGGTTCTAATAAAACAACCATTGCTTCTTTTATTGAGGTATAATTCTGATTGCTAAACCACATTTTTATTTTTTCTGCTTTTAATTCATTATTTGACATGTTGTTATTCTAACTTCAGGATTGTAGATGTTATGATACGTAATAAGTATCACATAAAATCATTATTTTATTTTGAAAGTATTTGAGAATATCTTAGCAAATTTATTGGGAGGTGTTTCCATATTATATGATTAGTGCAAATATGGGTTAGCACTTTGTCTGATATTGAATCTTGACGCAAGAGTGAGGTGGCTACCTTGTGAATTTTGATATGGTCATATGCTTGCTGGTGTAAGGCTGCATACATCTATCCCCACTAAGATGATCTCACCTATTGGGAGGCTTGTGCCCTAGAGTAATAAATTACAATCACTTGCTGTGCCTATCATCTACAAGACAATATCCTTGTTTATAGTCCTAGAATTGTATAGAAGAAAATGTAAGAAATATGTAAAGATAATTAACAAATGCAAAAGAAGAAAAAAATAATCAACTACATATAATAACACTGATAACGCAAATGTTTAATTACTTTGATTTTGCTAAGTTGGGGCCATCATGAAGCAGAGCTAGTTTGAAAAGGAAGGCTAAAATTAAGCCATTATGTTGAAGACAATTGAGCCAATTTGCTCAAATTAGCTTCAGTGGTTTGAGACCTGTGCGTGTGAGTGTCGAGCAACAACTCCATGCCTTCTGAAACCTGGTTACTGTGTCTTGTGGTTTCTGCGAGTGAAAGCTTAATGCATCCTGATCTATGATGCTATTTCAACTTTCAGTTGACCAAGTCTTATGTGCTGAAGATATGACATTATATTCATTGTTATTACTAACTGAAGTGTTACAGCATTGCATTTGGTTGGATACTGCTCTGTTTTATATTTCTTATACAATATTGTTTGTGTGAAACATATGTTGAATTTCATCATTTTGTATTCTGTAGGACCATTACTGGGCACCGGCTGACTTCAAAAAGCTGCTGTCAGCAAAACTGAAGTATCTTACATCTCGTGGAAAACTGATCAAGGTATATTACAACACGTTTCAGCATGTCATAACTCATCCATCTAATGCGAACTTACAATAAAAATTGTCACAAATGCACTTGCTTAACTTTAAGATGCTTGGATTAGTATTAGGAAAAATCAAAGTCTCACATTAGCTAGAAATAAGGCCAAGTAGAGCTTATAAAGCCTAGGCAATCCTCACCTTAGAAATTGGTTTGCTGGAGTTGAATCAGGCCAAAAAACACTAGATGGTATTAGTGTCTATCCAGACATTATTGGACCGCCGTATATTCCATGAACCAAGTTCGTTAGTGTTGGGGGTGATGAGCAGGTGTGTTAGAAAAAACTCAAGACTCACATTGGCGTGAGATAAGGCCTACATAAAACTTCTAATGTCGAGGCAAATCTTAGGCCTCAAACCCTACACATTAGACAAACTCTGGTATTACCAGTTATATGACTGTAGGTCTGAGTTCGTGGAGTGGAAAATGGGCTAGATATGGAGTAATAGCTGAATAAAATAATCTCAGGACAAGGGGATTTGGAGAGATGCTGAAACGAATAAGGAAAGATGTCAAATTAAAATGAAAGTAGTGACTTGTCGAGTTGAAATGTTAAGAAACAATTCTTGTAATTTTCTTCTTCTTCAGAATACACATCTATTTGAAATAGGGGTGCTGTGGATGCTGTTACGTGTTTTATTCTATTCTCTGTAGTCTATTTCTTATATACAGCTGTTGGTTGTGGGTTTGGGCTGAGATTCTAGTATACAACTCTCCATTTTCTAATGTAGACTTAAAGACAGTTTTCTTCTTTATATTTGAATAATCAATATCTTTTCCTGATTTAGTCTTATACATTTATTTTGAGCTATATTTGGATGCTATTCTCATTTTTGGATGTCATGTTTACTTATTTCAATTTGAGATTTTATTTCATGGGTTGAATTTTATATTTCAGGTGAAGCGCAGGTATAGGATTGCACCTACTCCAGCATATTCAGGCAGAGGAAGACACCCATCAACATTATTATTGGAAGGGAGGCAAAAAGGCTCTATGAAATTTTACAGGAATGAGAGCAATATCCCTACTAAGTCTGAGATTGATTTAGAATTAGAAAAAATAAGGTCCATGTCTGCACAAGAGGCAGCCGCATATGCTGCTCGAGCAGTTGCTGAAGCGGAAGCCCTCATGGCGGAGGCTGAAGAGGCAACAAAGGAGGCAGAGGCTGCAGAAGCGGAGGCAGATGCAATGGAAGCTTTTGTAGAAGCTGAAAGGAAAAGGCTGAAGGAGAAAAACACCCAAAGACGGTAAATCTCGGCTTTCTCTTCCTTTGTCATACTATAACTTAACACATTAATAGGACATTTAGAAGATTCTTTTGGATTCAACTTGGAAGCAAAATAACATGGAATGAGTTTTTTTATGTTTACATATGATTATTTGGGAATGCCAATTTTATTTGCTCTTCCATAAAACCTGCTTGCGAGGGCATAATACACATCTCTTCTCAAAATTAATCATCTAAAATGATTAGAAATGTGATTTGTTGCACATCTCTTCTCAAAACCAATCATCTAAAATGATTAGAAATGTGATTTGTTAGCGGAAGGATTTATCGTTTTAGAAACATTCTATTAGGCATCTTAGTGATTATTTGGTATTCCTATCAAATAGATGTGGTATTTTATTTTTTTTGCATATTTAAATTTGTAGATGATCCCTGCTTGACTGAAGTGTGAAGAATGAGACTTGAGGAGCGTGATCTGTGGCGTTGGGTAGGACAGAGAGTCAGTTCTTCATAACCATTTGCTGGCATTTTCTATATCTTATGTAGAACTAGACCTTGAAATATACTTGTTGTAGATTAGGAACATTGTTTGAATCTTTTGTTGTAATTTCTCGAGAGCGGTTGTTTCCATTAGCGCTCTTCAAGTATACCATTTGTAGAAAGCAGATGTTTAGATGAATTGGAATCTATTCAAATTTTTGCAAAACCATATAGTTTTATTAGTGAAACCTTTCATATAAAAAACCTTTTAAATTAAAGAAAGGCTTTATTAGGGATCTTTTCATGTTGTTGGAACAGAGTACCTTTCCATTTGTAGGTTTGTGTAGGGGTGGAAATGAGACGAGTTGAATCTAACTCGCCTTAATTCGACTCAATAAAAATTGATTAAGCTCAAAACTCGGCTTGAGTTCGACAAAAATCTTTTTCTATCCCCAGTACAACTAGTTTAAAGTTCAAGATTAACTTGTTTCTCTGAATCACATAATTTCAAAAAAAAAAAATCAAAATTTTAAGATTTTTGACCTTTTAATATTTTTTTTAAAAAGTCAAAGATTGAATTAAAATATAAGCTATCACAAGCATAATGTGTTTAAAGGATAGACACAAATACAAAGTTCATACCTGCATAAATATGCAGATAAATATAGAAAACTAAACATAGCTACCTGATAACACCCCAAAACAAAAATACAGAACCACACCAAAACTAGTATAGGCAACGAAGACAAAAATAAAAAACTAGATTTGGGCATATTGTCAAAATACTATACTCCAAATACTATATATACAATCAAGCCAACTTATAAACCAAACAAATCAAACTATATGTATCTCATGTTCAGCTCATTTAGTTAACAAACTTGATTTTCAGCAACTCATTTGGTCATGAACCAAGATCAATGAGTTAATTGTCCAGTTGAGTTTCTAACTATGTTCACGTTGGCTCAGTTCATTGCTAGCCCTAGGTTTGAGTAAAACGCAAACATTCTTTGAGCACATTATTGCTTCGTTGCTTAGTAATTGTGTGAAAAAAACAACACTCCTGATCAAAGAGGTTGTAGTGTGCAAGGTTCTACTTTGGAGGAGTGCACTCTGTTCTAGACTTGGATTCACGCCAGTCACTGCTTGGTGCAGTCCCTCATTTATGAACCATTAGGTTTGCTTATTTAATTTATTTATTTATTGTGACTTTTGATTTATTTTAATAAAAAAAAGTGTGAGTTGGAGAGTGAGGTGAATGAAGGGAATACATCCCTGTTCCACACACTTCATTCCACAATTATTTATCTAGATTTCAAATGTAGTCCTCTTTTTTTTGAAGTCAAATGTAGTCCTCTTAGAAGTTGTGTAGTAGAAACTGATTTTTGATACAATCGCAGTGCATGCTTCCATTTGTGTTTGTTAATAGGTAAAACCAAATTTAAAGCATATGATAGATATAACATACAATGGATTTTGACAAGTTTAGTGCAGTCCCTCACATATGATAGATATAACATATATGCTTCCACTTTTATGTTCTTTTCAGAAAGTTTTATTTGAATATATTTTAACATAAGTAATTTTTCATTCAATTTATTTTTGCCATAGTAGACAGGGTGGTCTGGCTATCTTTGTAGTAAAAGTTATTGGTTTTTAGGATCATGAATTTATGGGTCCTAGTGTCTTACTATTGATACCCCACTTCAATACCCTATTTATCTTTTTTTTCATTAGCGTTTACTGAGAAGTCTTATCCCTCAACATACTCCCACAACACAACAATTGCTTTCCACTTAAATTCCATTTTTTATGCAAGTAGCAGTTGTTATATTCCACTGTGACTGACTGACTTCGATTATATTTTTTTTGTTCTATTATTGGTGTCATTAAAATAAGATAATCATGATTAGTTTGGTTTGTTATAACTTGAAAGCAACAAACATTTATAGTTTTAGTCTTAATCAAAATTTCATAAAAAAACACCATTCATAATTTTCAAACTTTAACATAATAAAAAGAGCAGAAACGTGCCCTATTTTTCTCTAGTATATATAAATATTCTGAATTATTTTGAAAAAGAGTAATCGAACCTGAGACCTTGAGGAGGAGCACACTCCCAGGTCCCAAAGCCAATACCACCAGGCCAACTCAAGTGGGAATTTACTTATGATATTTGTTGCAGCAGAGTGAATTTTGTGTTGCTCTAGATGGATGCTCTTAAGAAGAAATCTACATTTGAAGAGGAGGCGGCTCTTAAAGCTGGAGTTGTCAAGCATGTGGCGGGCAAATGGCGTAAAATACTCAAGGATCCTAAGTTTAACTCATATTCACTCAAATGTCAATCTCAAGGTTTGGTTATGTTGTTCGTTATTGTGCTTGTTTGTTTATTTATTCCTTTTCCATATAATAATGTATTGAATTAATGTTGGACCGTCTAATGTGGATCTTAAGGTTTGGCTATGTATGTGGGTTAAATAGGATAAATGGAGAAATCTGAGTTCGATGGTGAATGAATGCTCCTCGAGGGAGAAGTTAAGGTAGCAATCAGAAGGGTGCGTCATCAGGCACCAAAACAGGATGACATTTCGATGGCTGCAACTCCAGTTACTCCAAGTGATGATGAAATTGTTGATGTTCAGACTCTTCAAGTTTCAAGAGATATGCTGCAGATTCCTGGTCCGAAAAGGTCTATTGTAAGGTTGGGCCCAATTGTTTTTTGGTTTAATATGGTAGTTTAATTTCATCTAACGTTGTCAAATAGTGTAGTGGAATTTTAACAAACTACTCTATGTTGTCAATAGTGCGCGATAGCGGGTTAGCATGGCGGCACAGCCTGCCACTACCATGCCATAGGCCCGCAAAGCGCCGTTAAGAGAAGCGTCGATAACGGCCGCAATTAGCTGTTGAAAAGTGGTACCGTCAAGGCACATTCCTGGTACAGTAGCGGTTTGGTGGCCGCTATTGCACTTTGGTGGGAAAATTCTCGATAACCCAATATTTTGTTTTTTATTTTAATTTGTTTAGGATATATTGGTACTTTCGCACTTTTAAGTGACCTAATATTGTAACCACGTGTTTGACTGTTCAATTGTGGCTGCTTTTTGTTTTTTTTTGTTTGTTTGTGTTTTTTGCTTTCTTTACTTCATGCTGCCATCGTGCCTTCGAGTTTGAGTTCTGCCACTGTTGCCTTGCTCTTGATCGAGTTCTTCTCTATTTCGTATTTTGCCATCGTTGTTCTACTTGCTCTGTGGTACACGATTTAATACAAAGTATCAACATTAATATCAGAAGTGGAAGACAATTTTGATATCTTCGATGATTTTCAAGGGTTCAATGTGACTACTGTCACTTTGGCCAACACACAAGGTGGGACTTTACCACCGTGGAGCAGCTTTTTGCAAAAAGATGAGGGAGAAACTAAGTAAGAGACTATAGCGGCACTTTATCACTGTTTTTTAGCAGAACTTGAACAAACCAATATTTTTCGCAATCAGCGAATGACAACACTCGCATCTATCAACCTAGTTTGCAGAATAGCACATAGAATTTAATAGTACTATCGGCTATCGTCTTTCAATTCGGGATTCTTATTAATTACGAAGTGTGTTAGGATCATTCGTTCAATTGCTTTGCTAGTATGCTTGCTTGATTTCAATATCTTGTTTTGCTTGCATCCTATTAAGGATTCATTTATTATTTGAAATTTTGTTTATACATGTCCCCCCTTTTGTTGTACATTGTAATTTTATTTTTTGCGTTTATTTTGATACTGTATGCTTAGCTGTGTTCACATTATGCAGATTGGATAACCTTATAATGGATGCTATATCTAGCTTGAATGAGATTGTTGGTTCTAATAATACAACTATTGCTTCTTTCAGAGGTATAACTCCGATTTCTTTACCCAGCAATTATTTGTTCTGCTTTAAATTCATTTAATTCTGTAGTTGGCATGTTATTCTAACTTTATGATTGTAGATGTTAAGTTTCACATAAAAACATTATTCTACCTTAACAGTAATTTAGAACATCTTAGAAAATCTCTCGTCCATATTCCATGATGTTATTTGTTTAATTATGATTAGGGGTTGATATTAGTACAAATACTGGTTGATTCTTCGTCCAAGAGCGAGCCTTGGCACAGTGGTGAGGTAGCTACCTTTTAATATTTAGGTCACATGTTGAGCACCTTGTCACATCCTCTCTTCGTGTGAGTGTAAGGAGGCATACGAGAAACTATCCGTGTTTATAGTCCTAGAATTGTATAGAAGAAAATGTAAGAAATATGTAAAGATAATTAACAAATGCAAAAGAAAAAAATAATAATCAACTACATATAATAACACTGATAACGCAAACGTTTAATTGCTTTCATTTTGCTAATTGCGGCCATCATGAAGCATATCTAGTTTGAAAAAGAAGGCTAAAATTGAGCCATTATGCTGAAAGACAAATGAGACAATTTGCATTAAAAAGCTTGAGTGATGTGAGTGTCGTGCAACAACTCCATTGCCTTCTGAATCCTGGTTTCTGTGACCTGTGATTTGTGAGTGGAGGATTAGACTAGTGCATCTGGAGCCATAGGTGCTTTGAATGTCCCTTGTGGTAGAATGTTGTCATGCTATTTCTACTTCCAATTGACTAAACATTACATGGTTAAGAAAAGACATTATATTGATTATTACAATACTAGCTAAAGTATTGTAGCATTCCATTTTGTTGGATACTTCTCTATTTTATATTTCTCATACAATATTTTTTTTGGTGTTAAACAAAAGTTGAATTTCATCCCTTTGTATTCTGTAGGAGCAATACTGGGCACCAGGAGACTTCAAAAAGTTGTTTGTCAGCAAAACCGAAGTATCTTACGTCTAGTGGAAAACTGATCAAGGTATACTGCAACATGTTTCATTATGTTCTAACTCATCCCTCTGATGCAAACATACAATAAATATTGTCATTAATGCATTTGTTTTCAGCAGTGTTTTTGTCCTATAACCAGTGTGGGTGCACTTTACAATCCTATCCTATGGGTTAATGTAGGAATGAGTATTGAATGAGATTGAGAAATGGATATCCCGTTTATAGTAGAGCCTGACCTGTCTTTACAGTTCTGTTTTATATTTACTGTTTCATGGACAAATATAAAATCGAACATGTACTCTGATGTAGCGGATTAGTATTAGTATTGGGGAAAAAATCGAAAGTCTAACATTGGCTAGAAATAAGGCCTAAGTAGAGATTATAATGCCTAGGCAATCCTCACCTTAGAAGTTGGTTTGCTGGAGTTGAATCTGGCCTAAAAACACAAGATAGCATTAGTGTATATCCTAGACAGATTATTCTGCCACCATATTATCCATGAACTAAGATCAGTCGTGTTTGGCGTGAGCAGGTGTATTAGAAATAACTCAAGGCTCACATTGTTGTGGGATTGGGCCTAAATAGAACTTCTAATGTCTAAGCAATCTTCACCTTACAAGCCGCTTTGTGGGTTTGAGTTTGACCCCAAATTATATGACTGTAGGTCTGAGTTGCAGAGTGGAGATTGGGCCAGATATGGAGTAATAGCTGAATAAAAAAAAAATCTCAGGACAAGAGGTTTTGAAGAGTTAAAATGAATATAGTGACTTGATTTAGTTTGATGAAAATAGTGACTCTAATGTAGACTTTAGACAAAATTAGTAGCTTTTGTTGTGAATTAAACAGTTTTTGTTCAGTATATTTTGGGAACCAATAATTTTTTTTGCTTTAGTCTTGTACATTTATTGTGAGCTATATTTGGATACTATTCTTATTTTCGGATGTCATATTTACTTGTTTCAATTAGAGATCTTACTCATGGGTTGTTTTATATTTCATGTGAAATGCAGGTATAGGATTGCACCTACTCCAGCATATTCAGACAGAGGAAGGTAGGTACATGGACCTTATCTTTGCTAACTCTAAATCTATCACTAATAGATTCAGAATTAGCAAAGATACATGTGTGCACAATATGCAGCCACATATGCTGCTGGAGCAGTTGCTGAAGTGGAAGCCGACATAGCAGAAGCTGAAGAAGCAACGGAGGAGTCAGGCTGCAGAAGCGGATGCAGTGGAAGCTTTTGCAGAAGCTGCAATGAAAACACTGTAGGGGATAAATACCCAAACTCAGTAAATCCTGGCTTTTCCTTCCTTTGTAATACTAGAACTTAATACATTAATATGATACGTAGAAGATTCTTTTGTATGCAACTTAGAATAAAAATAACATGAAATGAGTTTTTTATATTGACATATTATACAGGGAATTCCAATTTTATTTGTTTTTTGATAAAACCTACTTGCAAGGATATTAAGGGTCCGTTTGGATTGACTTATTTTAGAGCTTATGCAAAGCAGCTTATGCAAATGAATAAGCATTAATGTATTATTTATAAGTTTGTTAAAATAGTTTATGAAAAAACAACTCATAAATATACAATTTTCGTTAGTAAGATCTTATGAATTAACATAAAAGCTTAATTATTTGCATAAGCTCTTTTTCATAAGCTCAATCCAAACAGACCCTAAACACATCTCTTATCAAAACCGATCATCTAAATTGATTAGAGGTATGATTTGGTTGTGGAGGGACTTATCATTTTCGAGACAGTCTATTAGGTATTTTTGTGATTATTTGGAATTTCTATTGAATAGATGAGGTATTTTAATTTTTTGTTTTTTTTGCATATTTAAATTTGTAGATGATCCCTGCTTGATTGAAGTGTGAAGAATGAAACATGCGCGTGATCTGTGGTGTTGGATAGGAAGTGGCTCAGGGAATTATTTTAAAGAACTAGACCTTAACATATCCTTGTTGTCGATAGGAGCATTGTTTGAATCTTTTGTTGTAATTTCTTGAGTGGGGGTAGTTTCCATTAGCATTCCTCCCTCTTCTTCCACCACAAGATTAACATTAGGTGTTTAACAATTTTGTGTAATAAGCTTCAATTTTATTGTAAATGTACTATGAAAGTATTTATATATTAATAAAATGATAATTTTGTATCATGTTTGTCTCTTTACTTTTATGTATATTTACATTTATTTTATTTTTTGTCATTTTAGATTATGCAATCTTAATAATATACGCCACTATTGTCCTAAAATCTGGGTAATACAAGTTTTCAGTTTATACTTGGTTTGGACTACATAATCCGAACAAAGTGTAATTTTAGAAGAAAAAAATAAAGTGTAATTTTAGAAGAAAAAAATAAGGCGCGTGAGAAAGCCATAGGGTAAAAAAGAACCAGTCTTACGAAACAGCAGTTATTTAGAGGGTTGGAAAATCCAACCATTCAGCTGGTTCTCTATGGTCTCTTTCTAGGTGCATATGACTTTTACTTCATAGATTTATTTTTTGCTTTAGAGGGTTTGGAAGATCCAACCACCAACTGGAATGGTTGATAGTTGCTTTCATGATGAGCGATGTCTTTATTTTCTTCCTCTTTAGCCATATTAGCCCAAGACTCCATTAGGAATTCAATACCTTTTTGAACAACCTCATGAATGTTTTCATTTGCTTCTCCATGTCTTTTTGAACTAACTCAGGAATGACCACCTTATTTGTTTGTGTATTAAGCTCCTGATAAACTTCAAGATTCTCTTCAACGTCCTCATTAATTATCAAGTTATGTCGTATCCACAACTTCTAAGGTAGCAGGACTTTGGTCATCCTCAAAGGTGCCTTGCTTCAAATCTCAATTTCTCACATTATCAACTGTATTTACCTCAATGTCTTGCTTCAAATTTGTACCACTACTTTATTCCATGTCATCAAGATTGACATTTCCCGAGACCCTTTGAGCCATGTTACCCTCCAAATTGATTGTTGTATCAAGTGGTTTGTTACATTTGGAATTTGAACCTTTCAAACTGATAGTTTGAGTTTCTCTCTTTTGCACATTCCTGTTATCTTGGGTTGTACAAAAAATTTCCTTTACACTTATCTATGCTTTCTCTTGTTGATCAGCTCCTGTTCCTCCTGAGCTGGCGCAACTTTGACTCTTTTGCAAAACTTACATGATGACTAATATAGTTAAAATGGTTGTAAAAGTCAGGCATGTTTTCATAGTCAATCTCAACCATAAAAGCAAATCTTATTCTCTCCACAATGATTTTATATTTTGGTTTAATTTTGAGCTCCATATCCACCGAAACCCGAACAAAATGACCAAAAGTTCTATCAAATCTTGGCTTATTTGTAGCAGCATCAGTGCATATTGGGGCACCAATACTCCCATCAATAGAGAAAAGTATCTTTGCTCTCCAATACTCTTGTAATAATCTATAGATTCTAATCCAATCTTGAGGGGTGGTGGATTAATGTTGTTGCATGCTAGGGTTAAGTCACAACTCCAAGCAAAGAGTTTTAGAAAACCAAAGCTAATGTTCAGTGATCCAATATATACAACATTTTGAACATCTTGGGAAGAAAATGAAAACGCATAAAAACCCTTACCAAGAGATGTCACTCCCCACTTGGTCATTGACTTCAAGATGGCAATAATTTGGATCATAAGGCATCTATCTTCAAAAGTGTTCCACCCTTCGGTCAAATGATACGACCATGGTTTTAAACATCGGACCAGATATCGACTCAGATAAGGTATTGGATCATTGAGTCATTGGTCGAACCATTGAGTTACTGGTCGAACCGGATGACTCGGTAGTATGAATCGGTCTCTATGAAAAATTTGTTATATGATTTATCTTTATTGAATCGGATGATTTGGTCTATAAAAATATTCAAGTGTCATAATACCTATAAAATAAAAAATCATAATAGAATAAATTAAACTTTTTTTACTCATAAAATATATTAACATAAGACAAATATAATATGTATATGGATTAAGTACTTTTTTTTAGGTACAAACGGTACAAAAAATAAATTGAAGGGTAATATTCTCTTAAAAAAAATTAGACAAGAACAATTTAATTAGTTTATAAATTATTGATTGTGTCATTTAAAAAACAAAAGATATTACTCTCGTGCCAAACTATGAGTAAACTCAAAGCTTTCTTCAAGCAGTGCAAACAAAAATCACGTGGTTTAGTTAAATGAAAAACATCACATGATGGAGGGTAATGTTGACATTTTCTTATAAGAAGGGCTTCCTTTCTTTGGTCTAAAGGGGTAAAAGAAGCGACTTAAAAAATAGGGTTAATTATGTAAATGGACCCTCTAAATATACCAATATTTGATTTTAGTCCCTCTAAAATATTTCTTAGGTTTTTGATCCCTCCAAAATTTTCCATCCATTAAATTAATCCCTACTTTTTAGTCAACTCATGTCTAACCTTCTTATTTTTTAATGAAATTTTCCATAAATGTGTATAATATTATGACAATCTCTCCTAAAACAAATTAAAACTTTTTTAACAAAACATGAAATAAATATGAATTTTTATGTTTTTCGTGCTGAACAAATTCATATTAAATTCCTGTTTTGTTAAAAAATTCTTTTTTTTTTTGGAAAATATTGTCACAATTTTCTACCCATTTTGAAAAATTTCATTAAAAAATATGAAGGTTAGACATGAGTTAACTAAAAAGTAGGGACTAATTTCATTGTTGGAAATTTTTAGAGGGATCAAAAGCTTAAGAAACATTTTAGGAGGACTAAAATCAAATGTTGGTATATTTAGGGGGACCATTTACTTATTTAACCCTAAAAAATATCATTCGTCACTTATCTCTTCTCCCCCTCCAATTCTAATTAACAACAATGGCAACAAGAAGATATGGATTCAACTTTATTAAGAATTGGAGCAATCTCCTATTTCATGAACGACGTTTAACCGTCTAAATTTTTCTTCTTCTTTGTTTCTTATTTCTTCTTTCTAGTTTCTCCATCTCTACTCAAATCTAGATATGCCATTTCAATTATCTGAAGAAAAAATCAGAGTTCAAACATTGAACCGACCGATTTGAAGGAACCCCCAGGTCGCCAGTTTATTATGGTTTTGGCCGGTTCTCACCGGTTCATTAACATGGCCGATCCAATAACCAGACCAGACCAGTTACCCCACCTGTTCCCGGTTCAACCGGTTCGACTGGCCGGTCCGGTTTTTAAAACTATGATGACGACTATGCTTGTATACATATAATCTAGCTCGATATTAATCTTTTGGAATCATTATATAAATCATGTAAACTTTGACACAAGGTTGACACGATTGACTTAGTGATATCTCACAAATTTTATTCAAGGCTTGAAGCACAAGATTTAGTTTGACTCTATTTCTTGATGATATGATCTGTTTCTTTCGGCTGTTATTTAAGACAACCCCAAGGGATAAACACAAGATTCATGGTGTTGGTGATAGCGGTGATTCAAGTTTGTGGATGCTTAAGATGGAAGAAAGATCGTTTTTTCGCCAAGCACTTTTCACCTTTCTTTTCAATTCTCAACCTCCGTAATTTTTCAAGTGTTTTGGAATCATCATATATATATATATATATATATATATATGAAGTAAGGAATTAAAGGAATTTAAAAATGTCATTTTACAAAGGTTTTGTTCAGGTTGTCTGCGTACAACTCCTTTTCGTACCGGATGTACATTTTGGCGATCACTAGGAATTCGTTTAAAGCCCTTGGGCGATCGAGATGGAAAACCTTTTTGACGTCCGTGCCTTCGCGCAAACCTTTTGCAATGAGGTACCTTTTCATCGATACATCGGCACCTCGCACTTGCACAACTTCTTGGTTGAACCTCTCGATGTAGTCTCGAAGAGGCTCGCTTTTTCCTTGCACAATCACCTCGAGGGACGCCACAATTTTGGGTTGGGTCCTTGAGGCGGAGAAGTGAGCAGTGAACTCATGGAACAGATCGTCCCATGAGTCAATGGAATTCCTCCTCAGGTTTTTGAACCAAGTCATGGCTCCTCGTCGGAGGGTAGTAACGAAGAGCATGCATTTCTCGGCGCCTCGAATCGATCTGTAGGTGAGGACGACCTCAATGTTTTCGATGTGCTCGTCTAAATCTATCGTTCCATCATAGGAGTCCATCTGAGGTGGTTTCTCCAATCCGCAGGGGATTTAGGCGTCGCAGATGCGTCATGTGAAAGGACCGTAAGCTACACAGTCGCTTCGAACATCGCGATTGTCCTCAGAATCAGAGGAGGACTAAGAGCTTCTGTTGCGTCTTGATATTAACCTCCTTGGAGTAGATCGTCGTGGGGATCTCCTTCTACGTGAACGACGGTCGTGGCTTGGAGATCTCAGCTGCCTTTTTGACCTTTCTAAGTCAGAAAGGCGTCGATTTTTCTCTTCGGTTATCAACGTTTGTCGTTGAACCGTGCGGAGTAATTAGATGACCAAAGTATCTGTTGGAGTGGAATTGTCCGCCACCTTGTTAGGTCGTGGAGGACCGTGGAGGGGTTCCTGCACGTGCGCAGCTAGCTGGGAACTCTATGGTGAGCTTCCTCGGCTGGGGCTGGTTGCAGGAGATGGAGAGGTGGTATGCCCGTCACAGTTGATGCGACGGATTTCGTTCTAGATGCGCGGGTTGGCACTTTTGGCAATGATGGTATTTTAGTTGGAAAGCTTTGGTTTTTTCGATGTAAAAAATGGGGATAGCTTGTAATTTACGATAAACGGCGCCACTGATCGTACTTGATCAGAAGGTGACTGTCGATGCTATTTATTATGGTAATTGTAAGGTGGTGGAATGCGTCAGTTTGAGTATTGGAACGACGGGGTTTGTGTACCTGCAGACACTCCGACACTCAAGATAGTAGAGGACATAAATGAGGGTTTAGAGAGATTCTACATTGGAGATTGCGAGGAGTCCTCTTTATATAGAGGTGAGTGTTTGCAGAACCGTTGTAAGGCACACGTGTGCCCGGCGGTTACGAAATCGTAGGAAGTGTAACAGCCGTGGAGATATTCGTGGGAACGTGGGAAAAACACGTTACAGTTTGATTGAACAGTTCTTTGTTGCTCAGAGCACACCCCCCCCCCCCCCCCCCCCCCCCCCCATGTGGAAGGGGTGTGTTGCGAGTAAAATTGACAAATGTAGTGTTTGGGCTGTAGTGGTATTGGGGGTAAGCAATTGGGCCTTTAGGGTTTTGACCGGTCCATAACAATTAGGTTAGCCTCTTATAAGAGAGACTATTTTCACCATTTTGGCAGAAGTAGTCAGGACCAGCGGCGCTTCCATCAAGGTCAATCTATCAGGCTGCAATCCTCCATTTGTATAGAGTTGAAAATTCAAGCTTTTCCTATCTATTCATCACCCATTCATATTAAAGATATATTAGTAAGTTAATGTATTGATTCTTATGATATTCTATAGATTTAGGGATATATAAATTGCGAATTCACCCATCCCAGGTTGTTTTTTCCAATAAATGTGAGAAATTCCATGTTATTATTATTTTTCTTTCACTGATGTTTTTTATTTTTGAGTTTATTTTCTCCTATTAATCTTGTGTTCTTTATCTCCACTAGATCTATGAGCGTCGAACCAAAACTTGATTCATGAAGTTTCATCACTAGATCTATGGGTCAATCTAGCAGGCCGCAATTCTCAATTTGTAGAGAGTTGAAAATTCAAGCTTTTCCTGTCTATTCATCACCCGTTCATATTAAAGATATATTCAAAATATATTATTATGTTATTGAATTGATTCTGATGATATTCTAGAGATCCATGGATACAAAAATTGTGAATTCACTCAACCCAGGTTGTTTTTTTTCTTTCAATATATGTGAGAAATTCCATGTTATTATTATTTTTCTTTCATTGATATTTTTTTATTTTTGTGTTCATTTTCTCCTACTAATCATGTGTTGTTTTTCTCCACTAGATCTATGAGCGTCGAACCAAAACTTTATTCATGGAGTATCATCACAAATGCGATTGAATGAAAATCGTTAACGATGTCTTATATTTTTACTTCTTATCTGTTGTGCTATGTTTTTATCTTTTTTTTTTGGCTTAATTGAACCTTTGGTCCCCTAACTTATTTGTTGTTTTCATTTTGGTCTCATAACTCTAATTTTTTTCTCTTTGGTCCCTCAAATATACCTCTGTTAGTCAATTTAGTCCGAGTCTGTTAACTTTAACCATAAATGTGTAAAGTCCATCAACATTGTATGTTGTCCATCGTAGACCTTATTAAATTTTTTAATTTTAACCGTTTGATCTTTTATTTTAAAAGGGAGCCGTTGGATAATGCATATTTATTATATCTTATTGTGCATCACAAACATCTTACAAAACACATTTTTCAATTTCAATTTACCATTCTAGTTCCTTGATTCTAGGACCATATATATAATATATATATATATATATATATATATATATATATATATATATATATATAAAAAAATATAAAAAAAAAAATAAAAAAACATTATTTAAAACAATAAAAACATAGATATTTACTTGTGCATGATTTCCTTGAAACCCTCTTCCTCAAGAAATTGATGAAGGAGTAGCACCAATTCATTGCTCAAAGATGCCATTTTTCAGCTCCAAGTGATGAGAAATAACTGACGCTCAGGAAAAAAATGATGTTTTTTAGATCACTTGGTTGAAAGGTTGATATATAAGCAAAAAAGATATCAACTTTTCAATCGAGTGATCTAAAAAATATAATTTTTCTCTTGAGGGTCAGTTAATTCACATAACTTGGAGCTGAAAAAGTGACATTTTGATCAATGAATTGGCGTTACTCCTTCTTCAATTTCTTGAGGAAGAGGTTTTGAAGGAAATCATGCATAAGTAATGATCTATGCTTTTATTGTTTTAAATAACGTTTTTTTTTTTATTTTGTTACAGTTTTCTTTATATATATATATATATATATATATATATATTATGGTCCTGTAATCAAGTAACTAGATTGGTAATTTGAAATTGGAAAACATGTTTTGTTGATGTTTAGACTGGAGGAAGAATCAGATTTATTTTTCAAATGCATTTAAATAAACAAAAATGTTATTTTTGTTTAACAAAAATGTTTAAATGCAGAATTTAATCATCAATTTTTATGTAATTTTGTTGGGTACACAATTATTTATATGTTTGTATTATATATGTCAGTTCAAGAAGACGAAGTCATTCTTGCGGAACCAATTTGATGGATATTTCTGATTTATTATAATGACAACAATGACAGTGATGATAAAACCAACGGTGTTGGTGATAGTAACAATGATCTTATGAATAACGATGATACTGACTTCATCATTACCCGACCAAAGAAGGTAAGTATTACTTTATTCAAAATATTTAAAAAATTGCTTAAATATTTAAAATTATATTTTGTATGCACCAATATTTTTTTTCACTACTTTATTTTATTTTAGTAATACATTTATAACCATATACGAGTGTAGATTTTAAGTTCACGTACTACATCTTCAAGGAAGTCTAGACATCAAAAAACACTTCCACCTGAATGGATTAACAAATGGGATATTGAAAATTGGCCGCGACCTGACAATATGATTGAGAAGGTATGTAGTCAAACTTAAAATGAAGACATTTAATCATATTTTTCATGTACTTGTTGACATTGTAGAAATGACTAATTATTGAAGGAAAAAAAAGAGCATGAATTTAAGAAAAAATATTTATAGCTTCTAATTAGTTAAATACTATTGTAAATAAAAATTCTATTCATATGGTTTAATTGTATCTGAAAAAACTTAACAAATAAATAAAAATATAATCAACTACATATAATAACATTGATTACAAAAATGTTTTTGTGTTAAATATTAGTGCATCTTGAGCCTTAGATGCTTCACATGTGCCTTGTGGTAGGGTGTGATCGAGGATGCTATTTCAACTTTCAATTGACTAAATTTTATGCGGTGAAGAAATGACATTATATATATTAATACTACTTAAAGTTTTATGGCATTCCATTTGGTTGGGTACTGCTCTATTTTATTTTCTTATACAATATTGATTTTGTGTTAAACATAAGTTGAATTTCATCAATTTGTATTATGTAGGACCAAAACTGGGTACCGAAAAACTTCAAAAAGTTGTCAGCAAAACTCAAGTATCTTACAAAAATGGAAAAACTTATCAAGGTATATTGCAACATGTTTGTGATAACTTATCCACCTAATGAAAAAATACAATAAATGAGTATTAAATGAAATTGAAACATGGATATCCTATTTCTTGTATTGGTTGACTTGTCTTTACATCCCTATCTTTTGGAAGTGGGTTCTTTTCTACCGTACTGTTTTATATTTTCTGTTTCATGGACAAAATCAAACATCAACTCTAAGAGGCTTGGATTAGTATTGGGTAAAATCAAAGTCTTACATTGTCTATAAATAAGACTAAGTAGAGCTTATAATGCCTATATAATCTTCATCTTAGAAGTTGGTTTGGTGGAGTTGAATCAAGCCAAAAAAAATACAAGATAGTACCGCCTGTTTTCTATGAACCAAGGTAAGTAGTTTTGAGTGTGAGCAGGTGTAATATAAAAACTAATAATAGAAAAAACTCAAGGCTCATGTTGGTAATGTCTAGGTAATCTTCACCTTACAAACTGCTTTGTGGGGTTGAGTTTGGACCCAAACCTTACAAATGAGACAAACCCTAATATTATAAATTATATTATTGCATGCTCGATTTTGTGGAGTAGAAATCGGGATAAATATGGAGTAATAGTTGAATAAAAAAAAATCTTAGGGCAAGAGGATTTGGAGATAAGCTGAAAGGAATAAGGAAAGATGTCAAGTTAATATGAAAATAGTTACTTGTGGAGTTGAAATAGTTAATATGAAAATTCTTTGTATTTTTTATAACACCCTTTTCAAATTTCAATGTACTATTTCAGAGTCGCTCTCCTTTCTCTTTCATAGAAACCAAACCCTAGTCGCTTTCCACCACTAACAACCACCTTTCTTCTTTCTCCTTTAACATCCAAAGCTATCAATCATAATGTAGCCGTTGTGTGAGTGGTACGGTCGCTTCACCATTACACCACTTCAACACTTCATAGGCGAGGAAAGAGTCGATTCGGTGTCCTTGTTGTCGTCGGTCGATTTGGGTTCTTTCATAGTCACAGGTGCTGCACCCCGTGACTCGTTTCAAAACTTTGTCTCGTCGTACTTACTTGGTGGTTCGAGGAGATGGTGGAAAATCCAGTGTTGCTAGATCTGCAACATCTGGATTGGTTTGGTTGTTGTTTAAAGCCATGTTATCTTCCTTAGAGGTGGCAGCAGTGACGGTTCCATGTTTCAATTGCAAGATGGTTGCGGTTCATTTTTGGCTTTGTTTTCCTGATTCCATTACAAATTTGTTGAGATCTGCAGGGTTTCAAAGTTTCAGGATTGCGTCAGTCGTGGAAGGGAAGATGGGTCTATGATTTTGTATCCTAGTCATCCTTCTATTTGACATAGGACGGTGTGGGCTTGAAAGAGTCGTTAATGCTTGTTGCCGTGCAGGGAGTTGATGGATCTTGAATTGTTTCTGTGTTGACAGACGATTCATATGCCAGTTTAATCATATTTGTCATTCACTTCGTTTGATTTGGACTGTGAGGCTCGAAAGGGTCGTTTAGCTTGCTGCCATTGTTGCAGGGAGCTGATGGTACATGAACTGCCTCCGTGTTGACAGAGGGTTCAATCACCGCATCAAAGACCTTTAGTTAGTTTTAGGATTAATTAGAGGTTGATAGACTTGTGTGTTGTTTTTAATTTTTGTATCACCCGTTTGGGGTCGACTTACACACTTGTGTGGTTTTACTGAGTTAAGTCTATGTCCCTCCCAGTTTTTTCTTGTATTTTTTTTCCCTTTTTTTTAATAATATATATGATTATGAGGCACATGTTTAGGGTATAGTTGAGAAATCACCTATTCTCTTTCTTGATGTCGCATGCTCTGGCCTTATAAAAAAAAACAACAAAAAAATGAGAAATAATCCTTGTATTCTTTTTTAACTTATAATACATATATCTTTGAAATAATGTGTTGTTGCTGATGTTGTTGTGACTTCTTTTATTCTATTCTCGTAATTTGTTGCTTAGATACAACTGCTATTGTGGGTTTGAGTTAAGATTCTAGTATACAGATCTTTATTTTCTAATGTAGACTTAGACAAAATTATTACATTATGATGTTAATTAAAAATTAGTTTTGTTCTATATATTTTAGCAATCCATATATTTTTTTTATTTAGTGTTATACATTTATTCTGATCCATATTTTGATGTTATTCTCATTTTTGGATGTCATATTTAATTTTTCCAATTAGATATCTTACGCATGGGTTGAGTTTTATATTTCACGTGAAATATATGTATAGGATTACATCTACTCCAACATATTTAGATAAAGGAAGACACCCACCCTTGTTATTATTAGAAGGGAGGCGAAAAGCCACTATGAAATTTGATAGGGATGAGAACAATTAATATAGCTACAAAGTCTTAGATAAATTTAGAATTAGAAAAGATAAGGTCCATGTCTGCACAATAAAGGGGATGAAACTCCTCAAAGATGGTAAATCTCATCTTAGCTTTTCCTTCCTTTCTAATACTATAACTTAATACATTAATAAGACACTAAGATTCTTTTGTATGCAACTTTGAAGCAAAATAACATGATTTTTTTATTTACATATGATATTATTTGAGCATAAATCATATTGCGTCTCAAAACCGATCAATTAGAATAATTATAAAAGTAATTTGGCTGTGGACCAGTTTATCATTTTGAAGACATTATATTAAGCATGTTAGTGGTTATATGATATTGCTTCATAATGAGTGATATGTGGCATTGAGTAGGATATACAGTCAAATTCATATTAACCATTTGCTAGCATAGAAGGTGGCTCAATATCGGTTTAGCTTTTATCATACACTATTATGAAGAACTAGAACTTAAAATATCTTTATTGAATGATAAGGAACATTTTTATTTTTTTTTGAAAACTTTGTTGTAATTTCTTGAGAGCAGTTGTTTCTATTTGTGCTCCTCCAATATACGATTTGCTTAAATCATACTCCCTCCGTCCCGGATTAACTGAGCCAAAAGTTCAATTCACACGTATTAAGAATAATGTATAAATGAAGGAGAAAGAAAAAATAGTTTTAAGTCCACTTGTTAAGTATTGATGCATTCTTCACTATCATAAATGTAAAGTCGAATATATTGAATTGAGAATGATGAAAATAGTATTAATTAGAGTTAGAAAGAGAAAAAAATAATTAATATTGTATTAAAAAGTGAAATGACTCAGTTATTTTGGGACACTTTTTATTTTTGCAAATAACTCAGTTATTATGGGACGGATGGAGTATGTTTAAATGAATTTAAATCTAGTCTGATATCAATTAAAGGTGAGAAAAGACAAGAAAAGGAGGGTAAATTGTATTTTCTTTTTCTGAAAATATTTTTCTAAGTTATAAAACAAAACAGAGCAAGCAAAGATAAACATAGAAGACAAAAGCGATCAATACAAACAATTATCCTGATTCACCCCATGATCCGAGACTAGTCCCGTCCCTTTTCACTTCAAAGAGATTCAAGATATCGCTGCCTCATCTTGAGAACTTCTACAATCAGAGTTTACAAATAAATTTGATTGGTGTTTATACTTTGACACTCAGAGAGTGGTAAAATGGCTTAAACTCAATAGATTTTTGAACACTGATAAATTCTAAAATATTGAAAGTTTGTAAGAAATTTTTCAAGTGTTTGTGCGCTTTAGGAGTTCAGGCATAAGGGTGATATACACCATTATCACGATATGAATAAATTATGACACCTACATAAGTTATTATGTAGTATTTTCATGGTTGGTCAATCCAGTATAATTATTATAACTCAATATTTATACCTATATATAAAATTAATGTATCATATTCTTGAGCCATGAGATCTGGTGTATACATCAACGTTCCTTTAAATATACAATCACGTGCTTGCACAATCTCGTGATTCATTTGATTTCAATGTGAATACATGTCATTCACATACCATTAGAAACATGTCACGAGATGCTCACTAAATATTATTCGTGCATCAACGATTACTCTCTGCCCTCATCAAAAGGTTCGAATTGGTTGAGATTTCCTAAGAATATTTGTTCCTCTAGGTACAAGGATTGAATGCCACAGAAGGCAAATATATCACAAATTTATCAACAAGTTATCAAATATGTAAGAAATACTATGAGTAACATTTCAATAGGCTGACTGCTAGAATTGAATTTTATTTTGGAAGTTTAGTCCCCGATAAGTCAAATTTCCTAGGTTCGTCATTGTCTCAAGAGATGTGATTAATTGTATATTGAAGAATAACTTTTTGATTCCAATACTTCTCTTCCTATTTTAAATCGTTAGTTTATATTTCTTCCATATGTTAGAAGGGGTCAAGGAATCATGTTGAATAATATGATGAAATCATTTGATATATTGTTGTGGGATTTTAGCAGACGAGGTTCACAAAAAATGCACCATCTAACATACACAATGAAGGAGAATAGGAGTTATAAGAAATACTCAATTTATTTGAAGGAAAACATAGAGAAGATGACAACAAACTTATATTTTTGAAGGATCGTTCTTTACATGAATAGAGGAGATGTAAATGATATATTAATGGAATTATATGGAAGGAGATAAATATAATTAAATTAATTTTTTCTTCAAAAAAATAATAATTAAATTGACTTTTATTTTTTTTGATGAAAAGTATATTTTTTATTCTATTAAGTGTAAATAACACATGACGTATAAAATTATTGACTTTTTTCTTCAAAAAAAAAAAAAAAATATCAAAAAAAAAATTTTTAAAAAAAAAAAAAAAAAA
>Ga0228710_1002966_pt1 | contig 26982 bp, 16 predicted proteins | sample MedpolnodulmetaG_FD_177995 | JGI IMG/M metagenome (GOLD analysis project Ga0228710, IMG submission 177995) | Root nodule microbial communities from Medicago polymorpha collected in Santa Monica, California, United States - pink nodules | ecosystem: Host-associated > Plants > Roots > Nodule... | reverse complement strand
TCTTTAATTTTTTTTTTTTTTTTTTTTTTTTTTTTTTTTTTTTTAAAACTCGGTATCCGATCCAAGAATCGACTAATCCAAGGGGACCAATCCCACCACCCACTTGCAGAGGCCCCGTTTAAAGCCAGAGCAAGCTCTGTATGGACTTAGCCCACCGAAATTGGCACTAGAGGGAATCGAACCTGAGACTTTTGTAGGAACAAACTCCAAGATCCCGAGCCAACCACTAGGCCAACCCCAAATGGGTTTCCTACATTTTATCATAAAAAATGGAGAAAGCATTTGCAGTCAATAATTGCTACATTTGCAAACAGATCTCTTGGATTGTTTCCGAGTCCGAATCATACTATATAACACCAAACCCATCGACGGGGAGGTTGAATAATGTACATATGGTGAGTTATCTATCGAGATGGAAGATGGTAATGACTCATTTCATTTCTGCTTGGATGTGTACCGCCATAAAAGCCCTCCTATCAGGTTGTTCACTGCATGAGAAGCCATGGGAACTGCAAGGCTAGAGGATAAAACTGTAGTATATCCGTATGCAAGACCAACAAAGGTTGCCCTGAAACATAAACAATAATCTGATTCTAATTACATCAGGTTAACAACACAACAATGAAAAATGGATGTGATTTTCATGCCATGGAGAGGATACAATAAAAGGAATTCAAATCAACAATCCAATTTTCAGAAATTAGGGACATGCACCAGATGGCAAAGGAATAGTTTCGACCATTGCCTATGTGCAAAACACCAAAGATTAAAGCAGCTATCGCAATACTCGTCCAGTTCATTCCCAAAAGTGGCAGAACTGCACCGCGGAAAAGTAGTTCCTGGAATTCAAGATGGTAAGATGAGATTTAAGTCATGATGAAAAATAAATAAGAATGGTAAAATAAGCCAAGAGGAGTAACTCTGTTTTAACCTCACTAATTCCAGGCAAAACTGCAACGGCAATATAATCCAAAGGTTGGAGAGAGCTAAGAACCTGATTTGGAAAACAAAATATTTTCAGAGTTTAGAAAACAAAAATGGACTAAAGCAACTGAGTTTTGAGAAAAGTTATTGCTGGCCGAAATTATTTGTAGTTTTGTTGCACTATATAATATTCAAATTTTAAATGGCAATCCGCTAATAACAATGCCAAGCTTAATATATCTTAAAGGAATTGTATAGAGCTATGAACTGATTCAGTTATGGACTATCATTGTTTGCAGTCAGAATACCATGCATTTAGTAACTCGTAATTGTTGGGTGAAAACCACACTATTCATTCATATTTTAAATTCAATAATTGCTACTTTATGGTAGCCATGACTTATGATGTGCATGCCTCCTCTTTCACCTCCAAAGGTAATTGTTAGGAGTTGCAAACTCTGTCAAATAAACATCACCGCGATTATTGATTCTCACGCAGCATCTGAAACCTGCTTCCCTTTCTTTCTTATGCACTTGTCTCATTCTTGCGAACACATGAATCCTGCTCTCAGTTTTCTCTGTTAATGGTAACAAAAGCTTTCGAGCCATTGGGTGGTTTTGGTTCTCTTCTTGGGGTCTCCGAGACCGGATCTCGGGAGCAGCAGACTGAGTGAAACCGTCAATTTAATGTCTCGTGCAATGTGTTCATTAAGATTCACACCTTTGTTTTTAATTGATGAGTGACTACAGTGTTGGTTTCTTGTTACACGACACGACTGATTTCAGAGTCTTCTCCGTGATTCAATTTTCTAAGAATTCTCGTGAAATAGGAAGTGTTTGACCGAGGAGAGAGATATTTGACAGTCAACCGAAGCTTGCGAATACCAACTAATTCAAAGATAAAACACTTCCTTGGACACCATAGCAAAGGCATCAGTTTTACTAATTCAGAGCTAAAATGCTTCCCAAGAAAAGAACCAAAACTAACTGATGGCTCGGAAGCTTTCGTTACAGTTAACAGAGAAAACTGGGAGCGGGATGCATCTGTTCGTGCGAGCGAGAAATAAAAGGAAGTGAGGTATTGCGTGAGAATTGATAATCGTGGTGACGTTTATCTGACAGTTTGCTACTCATAACAATTACCTTAGGTTTAGGATCTGTGCACGGCACTTCACCTTCAATGCTTCCTTTTCAGATTCTACTACTTGGCAGGAAGTTTATTCCACCATGTGAGTTTAAGATTTGAAAGGCTAACTCAAAATGTGAGTCTTCCAATCTTCATTCAACAGTGCTTATTGTCCAACTGCAGTGACAGTGTGACATTTTGATCGTAGACTAGAGAATCCACTTCCTTCACTTGTGATAGAACACTGGTTTTGGGCCTAAGCCCAATAACTAACCTTAATAGAGAGAATAAGAATCAGTTAGAATATTTCATGATTTTAGGGAACTTTTCTGTTATAAAAGAGAGGGAAGGGTAGTGTGTAACTCGTGGAGAATTATTGTTAGAGTTTGTTAAGAGAGTTTCTCTCTGGTTAGGAGCATTATGCTCTGATAGGAGTATTCACACTCTGGTTTATCTCTTTCATTTTCTACTATCCCACCATTGTAGAGCTCTCAGCTCATCTTTTTCATTCAATAATACACATATTTCACCGGATTTTATGGTTTCCATCAAGTTACCTGTCTATTGGCTGCTTCACTAGACTCAGCAAAATCTGGCCAAGTCTTCAATAGCAAATAGCGACTTGATGATATTAATACTACAATTCCTGTAATCAACTCAAGATGCCACATTTCAAAACCAACTGCATATAAGAGAAAAAAAAATCTTAAGATACTTACTCATCATAACAAATACTTTAAACACGTTTCCCAAGCATTTACCACAAGAAATCAGCTCAGTTATATTTGCTACCGGCACTCGATAGAAATCACTCTTAGAACCATTATGTTGTTATAATTCTGTAATCACCATTGGCTAGCTTCAGAGAAGCTTCTAGATTCAGAGAGACAGAGAAGAAAGTGTAACTGAATCAGTTTTGTGTTTGTCATTGTAAATTGAGATGTGTACAAGTATTTATACATATGTAACTACGGAAGCTATAACAAAATTGGTTAACTCCTAACTGAACTAAGGCTAACTAACTGTGGTAACAATAGTGACTGTATTGTTACTCAAATACATTAGAAGTCAATTCAGGTTAGCTCTAAAGTTCCACCACCAGAATACGATATAGTTTGGATTACATGTCAATGTTCATGAGAAAGTCACAACTCACAATAAATAGATCATAGCATGTGTAGCCTCACAAGTCACACTGATTATTAAGAGCATTCCAGAGGAAATGTTGTACTTTTAAGTTTATGGTTGGAAATTTGCAAAATTATCAACCTTCATGTTCAATAAGTTTCACCTGAGATACCACTTGAAAATCCAAAATTGTCATGTGCATTTCAGTATTTCACCCACACCGATATTACTTTATGTTAATTGATTCCCATTATCTTTTTATCAACTTGGATTAAAGAGAATTAGCAGAAACTTGAAAAATAAAAAAGTATGAAGAAGTAAATAAAAGTGTAATACATGATACTTCTGTAGAGCAGTCCAAGACTGGCAGTCCTTCTATTGACGCAACATGAGACACCTGCAAGTTGTAAAAACAAGATTAATTAAAAAAACAAAAAAACAACCTTGTGTATGCAAATTTCAACGGCTAACTAATAACCTTGAATGAGATATTAATTAATTTGAGAATTCTCCTTCCCATAAGTAAGACCAAGCTTTGGCTGACATTAAGAAATGGGTTCTTAATAATAGAACTTTCATCCAGAATTCAACTTTCCATTATGGCTAAAAAAATGGTAGCCTAGTGCACAAAGCTCCCGCATACGCAGGGTCTGGAAAGGGGTCCCACCAATGAAATAAATATTTCTTGTGGAAGCATGTTATATCGGTAAAATAGACAATACAATAGAATTGAAAAAAAGCAACAAAGTTGGAAACTGATTGAACGAGAACCTGGCGAATCACTGTCCCGAAAGCAGCTATGAGACCAGAAGTCAGTATGCAAGCCTGAATCACAGCACTCCTGGAAGGAATAGGATTAGCATTCTCATCGGGTGGATTAAGAGAAGTGTCCAATAAGTTGTCATTTTGAACAAATTTGTCATCTGAGAGATCTACAAATGCCTCTGATCCTTCCCTTTTGGATTTCTTGAACGATTTCTTGGCAAAAGAACATGTGTTATATTTACTCCCTATAAAAAAAAAAAAATCAATTTCATTAGGCTTGTTAGAAATTAGAATTGAGTTATTTGAGCTTATCTACTGCCATAAGAACAAGTTGTAAGAGCTTATTTCCATAAACTCTTGACAGTAACTTATAAAAACAACTTTATAGAAATTAATTAAGTTGAATAACATGAGACGGGGTTAATAAAAATAGAAATTAAAGAAGGGGTTTAGAGTGTAATTAAATAACTGTGAGGGAGAGTGGTGAAGGTAGCAGTAGAGTATGTGGTGTGAGCGATAGTAGTACAGCAACTCCAGGAATTGAGAGTGTGCGAGAGATAAAGCATGGCCATGTATGAATGATACTATACATGTGACTGATATTTCTCCAAGTTTTGGGTTGCTCTTTGCTCTTGCTTCTCGCTTTTTCTCAAAATTAAATAATTCGACCATAATAAAAATTTATTAATATTTCTATAATTTATTCGAAATCTTTATATAATTATTTTTTACTAAACCTCTTTTATATAATTGTTAACATGTATTTTTTAGAGTTAAATAATTTTTTGGTCATTATAAATATATCAAAAAAATTCAGCATGAAATTTCAGTCCATGTCCAATCCAGATTTATTTAATTATTTTTAAAAGACTTTTTATAGATGTGTTTAGAATCTTATATAGTGTAGCCTCTGCGATCTGCATAGAGATAGAGTACACATCCCTTCTCTACCAAATCTTGATCCAAAGGTCAAAAGAGGTGGCCCACATATAACATAGAAAGGACCCTACAATTAATTGAAATGGTGTATGTTTTCAGAAAATAATAACACTTCCCTCCTTTTTTTTTTACTTCATTTGGTATTCACCTATCCCTCCAAACCAACGGCCTCCTACTCCTACATTCCGTAGTAATTTGTCCCATTCCTTTTTCTTCAATTCAAAACAACTTCATGGAGAAAGAGAAATTAGTTCTAAAATTGTAGAACTCACACTGCAGCTTCAGCTCACAAAAACCTCTTCTCAACAACACAATCATGCCACCAAGGATGCAGAAAAGAAAGACCATAGCTGAGTTCACAACCAAGCATAACAACCAGGTTAACTCTCTCTTCTAACACTACTAAATTTGATTGATTTAACCTTCTACCACCATTAATTTATAGTTTCTGTGTGATTTTCTCTCATCAAAATTACTACTTTAACTTGGAACCAAAATCAATTTCTCCTTCTCTGTTTTACTCATGGATCATAGAGTTTTAAGTGGTCAACATTAATCACTAAAAAAGTTTGGATTATACATGAAAAGTAACCTTTTTTAGGTTTCATTCTCATGATCTACTATTTTTCATTGTACAATGACATGTTTCTTGGCTTTCTCTAAAAAGATTTCTCTTTGTATTGTTGTTGGTTTAAATTTAATCCTAACTTCTTCAATTTGTTGCCTTGTGTATATGTTCAGTTAGAGTCTAGGGATTGCCGTGTCTCTCCTAGAAGGCAATTAAATCCAAAGTCCACAATGATTTCTGATCTCCGCCGCACTTTGAGATCCTCTAAAAGGCCTGTTGAAACCGGAACAACATCTTTGTCAAGATGTTCACGCCCTCATATATCAAGAAGACATTCTGCTGCCCCTGACCACATCCAAAAGCTTCGTGTTCCAGCTCAAACTATCAACACGGTATGAAATAATCCACCATTAAAGAAAGCATTTGTATATAAATGGAATTGTTAATTGTTTATTTGATCATCTATTATGATTTTTGGCACAGGCATATCAAGTTCCAGAATAAGGTTCTCATCAAATAGAATCCCCTTCAAGATGCCTTGTAGCAGACTTGGTTGCAAATCCTCCCATATTGGAACCAGAGTTGGGACATAAAGAAGCTGAAAATATTGAAAATTCAACGGTAGGTATACAAGAGACGATGGAGGAAGAAGATGAGGCTGAAAATTCATTGTCCAACCATTCAAATCTAATGTTTGGACAAAATACATTTGAAAAAGAAAGTATCCCTATGGTTGAGGAGATAGCAAATAAGAATAATAGGATAAGTGCTACAACGGCCGGATATTCATCACCATCCTTTAGCCTCAAACTGACTAAAATGGCTGCAATGTCGGAAGAGGAAGAAGATGATGAGATTGATTCCAAAAGACAAAGCCGACCTGAGGACACTGTTAATGGGTATCAAGTTCAGCCAGAATTTATGCCGACATTAAGAAAAATTATCAGTAAGCATGGAGACATTCCTAGTAGTTGCCTGGCAAAGTCAGTGAAATGGCGTTCAGCATTGTTGGAGACGATCTGTGGAATAATATCAGAGCTGGACAAAAAGAAAGTTACTAACTTCAAGGGAAAGGACCTGAAAAGGATGATTGATGACATTAATGAAATAAATAACCTAAAAGTGGAAGTTGTGTGGCTTCAAACCAGGCTTACTGAAATACTTGAGGCAAGGCAGATTCTTAAGCAGAGTCGCATGCTGAAAGAGAAAAAAGACAGCATCAGCAAGTTCATTGAAATTGCTGAGAGTGAACTGAAAGAATGTGAAGCAGAGAAGAATGAACTTTCAGAGAAGTTGAAAGTTGTATGTGATAAAGAGGCTGATTGGAAAAAGAGATTGGCTAGAATGCATGATGAGTCTACCAAGACATTCAAAAGAATCAAAGATGCCAAATCTAAAGTCAGACAATTTCTAAATGGCTCACTGGTTGATGATTTGATTTAGCATGTTGCAATTTCATCTCCCTTTTCTGTTTTCTTCATGGTAGTGGTTTTATGATTGCATACTTGATTTATAACTGTTTTGTATTTAAGACTGTTGTTTCCAAACTCATGCATGACTTGAACAGTTTGGTTGCAAGTGTTTAAGATTTTAGCCAAGTATGGCGATTTGAATTTCCATATCAATGGGCTTTATTGTCATAGATTTTTTTTTTTAATAAAGGCACAAGAAAGAAATAAAAGCGAGGAGAGGGCCTGAACCCTTATACAAAAGGAGATCACAACTACCAACGGTGGTACAAAGACTACTACCACAAAACACACCAGAAAAGTCTAGCTAATCAACACTTGCTATGGCAGAAACAGGTACTGCCAAGCAAAGGAAAACAAACCAGTCCAGCAATATAACTTGCAGTACCTAAGTAAAGGTCAAAAAATCAGAAGAATCATTTCTATCCCACTAAGATAGAATCAACACCCATCCAAAAACAAAAGCTGAATCCAAACAAGAACATACAGAACTGTCAACATGACAGTCACAAATATTTAGGATTGCTTTTGATCACACCCTTTTTGGAGGGAGTTTGCATGTGCTCACTACTTGTGCTTTGAACACCTTTACCACTTAGCTTATTCGCATGATTGCATGAGCCTGTAGGTTTAATTTTGGTTTTTTTCCCAGCTTGCTTCTCCTTAGTTTGATCTAGAGCAAGTAAATTCCCCCAAAATGATTGCAAAATGTGTACACTTTTATCCATCTCATCATTTGATACTGGGATGCTATTCCAAACATCAGAACAACAAGTCCTTTTGTCAACACTCAGAAAACTAGCAGATGTGGTAACAGGAGTTGCAAAATTTGAACTGACAACCTTTTGTGTTGGCAACTTATGAACTAATGGATCCAAAACCGTGTTAGCAATGAGATCGTGGCTGGGACAGGGCAACCTCAGCTGATCCAATCTGAGAAGTGTTTGAAGCCAAATACCTCAAATGCTTGTCAGAGTTGTCCAAGTCAATGGCTCCCTCCACACCCACACCAACAGTAGGAGGAACCTTGCTTATTAACTCCGAGCTATCATCCACTTCAGGTGCAACACTGATCTGCAAGCTGCTTGTCTCAAATAGACTGGTAGCATGCTCAATGTTACACATAGTCACATACTAATGCCCTGGTTGATCATTAAAATGTTTGCATCAGATGAGTGGTATACTTTTTAAAACAAATTAACCATCATGTTATTGGGGTACTCCCACTCTTCCTCTAATTTCTGCACAATAAAATACAAACACTCTAGGGAGCATTGAGTGTCTTGAAGTAGTTGTGTTGTTATGCTTTGTTGGGCTGATAAATTCTACGGAAAAACATATTCTAATCACCATCTGGTTGAAAATATATGTTGATTATTCTCTTGCTACTTGAGATGCTATAAAATAATCTTCTGTTTATTGAATAGAACACGTTGCATAATTCTGCATAAGAAGTGGAAATAATCTTTATTCAAAATAAATCATGATTTATTAGTTAGAGGGTGTAATCTATATCATTTTGGTTCATAACCACAGCAGTCAACACTAAATCTAGTTACCCTGGAGAAACTAATGGCACGAGACAGTGATCCTTGAGAAAGACGAGAATAATCTTAACCTTTGGGTTGGCTAAATGGGATGTATGCATATAAGAGCTGGTTCTATATAAATTAGTAGATGACTGAAACCCTTTAGCACAGTCAAGATAAAATAAGAGCCAAACCTTAAGTATACAAGAAGCTACATGATTAGTTAACTAAGAGTGCTATCTTTTCAAATATAATTAGTTTATTTTAGTTAATTTAACTTCTACTCAACTTAATCACCTCACAGAACATAGAATGATTGGCCTCCAGAGTGCCCTCGGTTTCTCTTGCCTTCTAAACCTTAAACAATACAATACAATGATCATTTCAAATTCAAATTTCATTATGCTTAACCAAAATGCAATACAAGTTTGCATCGATTCAATTCACACATACCAACACAGATATTTGAACTACAACAACAGAGTGGAAAATCTATGTTTCCTCATGCAAGAAATCATTCTAGCTTATACTAAAACCAACTCTATTAACAAAAAGTTTTGTATAACAACATCACAGAGTCAAGAGGATAATAAAAAAAACACCACTCGGAAACATTTGTAAACAGACAAAGAAACAACAACCAAATAGATAACTAGCAAGCATAAGCTAAAAACTCTTTGACTACAATGGTCGTTAATTTTTTTTTGTTACCATTACTTAACAAACAGGTGCAGGATGAGAAGACCAAAACATCTATCTGTGTTGAGAAATTTCAACAAAGGAAACGATGAATTTAATTGTGAGTTCATGGAATAAAATCCACCAATTGTAAGAGCGGTAGATAAAACTTGTCCAATGTGGAGCTTCAGCTTGTATAGAATAGTTTTTTTTTCTTCCAGAGGATGGTTTGTTTACTACGTAGTGAATGACATTGGAAGGTCAATAATACTGTTCTAACGATGGTTACTGCAATGGGATGCCAAAGCGAGGAAAACGAAGGTGGCATTGCCCAGCCTCGACGGGCTATGAGCCGGCCCTGACTAAATACTTCGTATTATTTACAAACATGCCATCACATTGTCTTTCAACATAAGTTTTATAAAATAGCTAAGACCAATATCTAACTTTATTCAAGTTTTTTGCATATGGTATTAAAATTTTGTTGCTTATTTAAAGTACATATCGCTTAGTTCTGAATAAGAAGTGGAAAAAAAAATCTCTTAACTCAGTTGGCGGAAGCTTGCATTATAATTACATGGATTAGGGTTTGAAGCCCAAATTTTCTACTTATCCAAGATTTCTGATCATTAGATTTATTGACTATTAAAAAAAAAAGCTTTTTATCAGCTCTAAAAGGACCCCGCAGATAATTGAACCAAATAAAATGGATGAGAATCTTCTATTAAAAAAAAAAAGCTTTTTATCAGCTCTAAAATCCTCCTTTTTTTTCTTCATTTGGCATTCACCTACACAAACACACTCTTTGAAAGCACTAAGTAATTTGTCCCATTCCCTTTTATTCCAACATTGAAAACAAACTAGTGTGTGTGATAGAGAGAGAGAGAGAGAGAGAAATTCTATACATTTGTATTAAAAAAATTCATTAGTAAACATTGCATCGTGAGTCCAACACCAAAGCTAACAGCCAGGTAACTTTTGACCCACTTTCGCAATGTTGCAGTAATGTTTAGTATGCGTGATATGATATTAGATTAAACACTATTATGCATGTTTTAGTTAGCTTCTGTGGATTTGATGATGATTTTCCCTTATAAAATGTAAAAATTACTTAAAGGAGGCATTTTTATTGAAAAATAAAACATCAACTTGGAATCAAAATCGTTTTTTCTTTCTCTTTTTTTTACTCACATATCTAGTATAGTATGCGTGATATCAAATTAGATCAAATCTTGGAGTGCTATTTCTGTTGATTTTATGATGGTTTTGCCTTAAAGAAAGTAGAAATTATTTAAAGGAGGCATTTTTATTGAAATGAGATTGAAAAAAAAAATACGAACTTGGAAGTTTTAAGTAGCCATGATTAATAACTAAAGATAGATAGCATATACATGTTTTCAAATGTGGATATATTATATTCAACTTTTTTAATTTTGGTTCATCTCATTGTTTTGTGTTTGCTGCACATGAAAAGAAAAGGAAAATTTCTTCAATGTTTACCTTTATCTTTCAATAGAACATTTTTGGTTGTTTATAACAATGCAAAAACTCTTCATCAATGTATATATCATGGCATGTTTATATTTTTGGTTGTTAATATTTTTCACTATTGTGAATGTCAGTCAGTAATATACAAAGAGGGTGTACAGTAGTGCCGTATTTCTTTGGATTCTCTAAAAAAAAATATCTTTGTCTTGTTCTTGTAAATTTAATCCTAACTTCAACTTGTTGCCTTGTGTATATGTTCAGTCAGAGTCTAGGAAATGCCCTGTCTCTGCTAGCAGGCAATCAAATACGAATTCCACAGATTTCTTATCGCCGACGCACTTTGAGATCCTCAAAAATGCCTGTTGAAACAGGAACAGCATCGTTGTCAAGATGTTCACTGCCTCATATATCAAGAGGACATGCTTCTGCCCCTGACGACATCTAACAGCTCGATGTTCCAGCCCAAACTATCAATACTGTATGAAATAAATACATTTCGTACACGCACATATAAGCATACATATATCCCTTGTAATATCTATTTTATCTAATTTTTTTAGTGCAATTTTCTGCCTGCATTCATCAGCATCTATGAGTTATAGTTTTCTACCATTAAGGAAAGTATCTATATATAAATGGAATTGTTAATTGTTAATCTAATCTATTATGAGACTTGGTGCAGGCATGTCAAGTTCGAGACAAAGGTTCTGATCAAATGGAATCCCCTTCAAGATACCTAGTATCAGACCCAGTTGCTCATCCTCCCATATTGGAACCAGAGCTGGGACAAAAAGAGGCTGACAATGATAAAAATTCAACAGTTGGTGAACAAGAGATGATGGAGGAAAAAGATGAGGCCGAAAATTCACTGACCATTCATTCAAATGTAATAGTTGGAAAAAATACATTTGAAGAACAAAGTATCCCTATGGTTGAGGAAGTAACAAACAAGAATCATATGAAGTGTGGTTCAACAACTGGATGTTCATCCCCTGCCTTTAGCCTCAAACTAACTGAGATGGTTGCCATGGCGGGAGAGGACGACAATGATGAGGTTGATTCTGAAATACAAAGTCGGCCTGAGGACAATGTCAATGGCTATCAAGTTAAGCCAGAACTTATGGCGATATTAAGAAAAATTATCGGCAAGCATGGAGATATTGCAAAGAATTGCACGTCAGAGTTGGTAAGATGCCGTTCAACGCTGTTAGAGGTGATATGTGAAATCATATCAGAGTTGGAGAAAAAAGATGTTACTAACATCAAAGAAACATACCTGAATAAGAGGATCGCTGAAGTTGATCATATAAAAAAACTGAATGTGGAAGTTGATTGGCTTCATGCTAGGCTAACAGAGATACTTGAGGTAAAGGGGGTTTTTAAGCAGAGTGGAACACTGAAAGAAAAAATGGACAACAACAAGAAGTTCATTGAAATTGCTGAGAGTGCACTGCAAGAATGTGAAGCACAGAAAAAGAAGTTGAAAGCAATATTGGATCAGGAGGCTCTTTGGAAAGAGAGATTGGCTAAAAGGCAGAATGACTCTGCCAAGACTTCTCAAGAAATCGGCAGTGCCAAATCTAAAGTCAGACGATTTCTTAATTCCTCACTGGTTTATGATTTGCTTTAGCATGTTGCAATTTTACCTCTTTTTTTTTTTGGTTTTCTTCATGGTAGTGGTTTTAGGATTGCATGAATGAGTGGCATGTTTATTCAAAACAAATTAATCATGATGTATTAGGAGTACCACTCATCCTCTAAGGTGTGTGGGATAATTAAATATCTGCAGAATAAAGTAAAAAAACTCTAGTGAGCATTGAGGTTCTTGAAGTAGTTATGTTGTTGTGCTTTGATGGGCTGATAAAGTCTACGAAAAATGGATTTTAATGTATGGATATCTGTTTGAAAATTTGTTGGAAATTTGATTGGTTATTTTCTTATTAGTTGAGATGCTATAATCACCATTTGGGTGGGATAGTTCAAAATGTTGTCACTTTAGTTTTCATGGATAACTTTATCGCATTTGTAAGTCCTCCATTGATTGCGCTTTAAGGAAATGTTAACAGGAAAAGTAGCATACCTTCTGCATGTTTGCCATAAGAGCTGGTTCTATATAAATAGTAGATGGCAGAAACCATTTAAGCACGGTTAAGATAAAATAAAACCACACATTAATTAAGCATATAAGAAGCTACATAATTAGTTAATTGAGAATGCTATCTTTTCAAATACAAATAGTTTCTTTCGGTTAAAAAAATTAACTTTTACTCAACTCAATCGCCTGGCACGGTATGATTGGGCTTTCTCTTCTTTTAGTTTCAGATATAATGAGTGGGTGATTTGTAGGGTATTTCAGAAGAGTTTATCAAGCAAAAAGACATGTGTTTCTTGGATAATGAGGTTGGAATCTGTTTGAAATGAAACGGGTTCTTCTATTCTTCCACCATAAACAGATTCTTCACCTTATTCCATTGAGAAAACCAACACCTTATGTGTTCTGCTTCTCCAATCCAATTGAAAGAAACCAAGTTGGGATGTTTGATTCCTTCAGCAACACTCCTTTTGAGGTTCCTTCAAATCATTCAATTAATCTTCTTTAAAAACATACTTTCTATTGGTTCATTTTACTCTTCTCGAGAAGTGCAAGCCACACCAAATTTTCCATCACCTGGTTCTCTGTAGTGTTCACAGCAACCAGAACCAAACCATCCTTAGAACCTTACTTGATAATAATAATGGATCAATTTTTTAGAGAACCTTGATAATAATAATAATGGATCAAACTTTGAGAATCAACAGAATCAACTTGTTTCAACTGCACCAATTGATCTAGCTACCTTGTGGAATTACTAAACTCATATAAAGTAAAATTGGAAAAGAAAACCAATTTTTCAGCTGTAAAAAAGGAGTAACATCAGATATAATTTACTCTATGTGCCTGTTGTTGTAAGTTATGTTATTTGTTTGAGTCTGTGGAATTTAACAAAAATATGCATCGAATAATAGTGAAGCATATACTTTGTACTATAATAATAATCTGCATTTTGTCAAAAAATTAAATAAAATAATCTGCATAAATGTGCACACATGTATCAACACTGCAATGACCAAGTTTATTACATTATTTAACAAATAAGTGCAAGATGAGAAGACCAACATATCTGTCTGTTTAAGAAATTTTTACAAAGGAAACGGTGAATTTAATTATGAGTTTATGGAATAAAACCCACTAATTGTAGATAAAACTTCTTCAATGTGGAGGTTGTACAGTATAACACTCACTCACCCTAGAAGGACCCCACAAGGGTGAGAATCTATCAAGCCCGGATACGGGTATGGGTGTGGATACGATACGGGTATGCGGATACGCGAATTTTTTAAATTTAGGATACGATACGGTTAAGATACGTTAACATAATTTTATATGTGTATGTAAAATACTTCAAGAAAATAAACATTGATAACTCTTTATTATTATATTATTATAAAAGTCACAATTTTTTAAAAATAATACATGTGTTCAAAATAAAAAAAATGTAAAGTTTTCTTATAAACCATATTATATTTTCATATATCGGAATATCGAGAGAGAAGAATCATTAAAAGAACTCAACACAAATTTTATCTAATGTTGATTAAGTGAATCACCTCTATCTCGTTATCTTCGTGACAAGAAATATGGTTTTAAGTGGTTCATCGAGAAACAATTCTACTGATGTATATCTAAAATCTACTGAATTTTTACAACATTGTCTCACTTTTTTACCCTTCATCTTTTTCTAGGATACGTATATGTGAAGTATCTTATAAGTATCATTGTGCATCTGTGGAGTATCATATAGGTATCTGATAAAATATTTTTTTAAAATTTAAATATTTAATTTCGGTACTTCATGGGTATGTATCCGCGACTACCCGTGGAGTATCGGTATCCGATACGTATCCGATACATGTACGTTTCTGTTCTGTAGTATTCAGGCTTGATAGGCGTGAATCTTCCACTTTGGTGTATGTTTTCAGAAATAATTCTTTCCACCTTTTTTATTCTTCATTTGGTATTCACAATTTTACATATAAACCCCTCCAACGGTCTCCTACACCCCATCATAATTAATTTGTCTCATTTCCTCAACAACTACTTTTGTTCCAAAATTCAAAACAATAATAGTGTGTGTATGTGGTAGAGAGAGAATTTCTATACATTGTTAGTCTTATATTCAAAAATTTCATTAGTAAACATTGCAACGTTAGACACACAACACACAAACATCTTTTCATATTTCTCTGGACTCAACAACACAACCATGCCGCCAAAGAAAGGGAAAGCAAGGATGAAGAAAAGGAAGAACTTAGGTGAGTCAACAACCAAAGTTAACAACCAGGTAAAGTTTGATCCACTCTCCTCTCTTCTTTCCTAATATTGCTGTTAGTAATGTATGTCATGTTCTAACTTCTAGACTAGTAGTATGCATAATATGAAATTTGTTAAACCTTACTGTTATTTATGTGAATTTGGTGATGATTGACCATAGCGTTTTAATTGGCCAATATTGATGACTAAAAAAGTAATATTTTTTGTTCACCTAGTTGATTTTTGTTCACTACACATGAAATTTTTTTTTGTTTTTGTGTGCGTGTGTGTGTGCCATTCTCATGATCTTCTTGTGGATATGTTCAGTCAGAGTCTAGGGATTGCCCTGTCTCTACTAGAAGGCGATTGAATTTGGATTCCACAATGGTTTCTGATCAACACCGCATTTTAAGATCCTCTGATCGCCGCTGCACTTTGAGATCCTCTAAAATGCCTGTTGAAACCGGAACAACATCTTTGTCAAGATGTTCACGCCCTCGTTTATCAAGAGAACATTCTGCTGCCCCTGATGACATCCAACAGCTTGATATTCCAGCTCAAACTATCAACACTGTATGAAATAAATATATTTTGTACGCACACATATATATTTATGGAATCGTTAATTGTTAATTTAATCTATTACGAGATTTGGTGCAGGCATATCAAGTTCCAGAAGAAAGTTCTCATCAAATAGCTGATCCTCCCACATTGGAACCAGAGCTGGGACTTAAAGAGGCTGAAAATGTTGAATACTCAACAGTAGGTGGACGAGTAATGATGGAGGAAGAAGATGGGGCTGAAATTTCACTGTCCAACCATTCAAGTCTAATGGTTAGACAAAATACATTTAAAGAGGAAAGGATCGCTATGGTTGAGGAAGTAACAAATGAGAATCATATGAAGTGTATTTCAAGGACTGGATGTTCATCCCCATCCTTTAGCCTCAAACTAACTCAATTGGTTTCCATGGCGGGAGCGGAAGATGATGAGGTTGATTCTGAAATGCAAAGCCAGCCTGAGGACATGGTTAATATATATCAAGTGAAGCCAGAACTTATGCCGATATTAAGAAAAATTATCGGCAAACATGGAGATATTGCCAAGAATTGCGTGACAAAGTCGGTGAAATTTCGTTCAGCTTTCTTGGAGATGATCTGTGAAATAATATCAGATTTGGACAAAAAGCATGTTGCTAACATCAAAGGAAATGACCTGAAAATTAAGATCGGTGAAGTTAATGATATAAAAAATCTGAAAGTGGAAGTTGAGTGGCTTCACACCAGGCTAACCGAGATACTTGAGGCAAGGCAGATTCTTAAGCAGAGTGGTACATTGAAAGACAAAAAAGACAGCATTAGAAAGTTCATTGAAATAGCTAAGAGTGAATTGAAAGAATGTGAGGCAGAGAAGAAGAGAGTGACAGATAAGTTGAGGGAGTTGTCAGAGAAGTTGAAAGCAGTAAGTGATAAAGAGGCTGATTGGAAAGAGAGATTGACTAGAATGCAGGATGAGTCTACCAAAACATCTCAAAGGGTCAAAGATGTCAAATCTAAAGTCAGAAGATTTCTTGATTGCTCACTAATTGATGGTTTGCTTTAGTATGTTGCAATTTCATCTCCTTTTTTTTTTCTTTTTCTTTCTTTCAAGGTACTGGTTTAAGACTGTTACTTCCCAACTCATGCATGACTTGAACAATTACTCGTGGAATTTGGTTGCAAAGTGTAAGATTGTGGCCATGTATTTATGCATGGTGATTTGAATTTCCATATGAATGTGCCTTGTAGATTTGCTTATTTGTTAACCTGATTGATCATTAAAAATGTTTGCATGTTTAGGAGTACCACTCTTCCTCTAAGGTGTGTGGGAAAATTAAATTTCTGCAGAATAAAGTAAAAACACTAGTGAGCATTGAGGTTCTTGAAGTAGTTGTGTTGTTATGCTTTGCTGGGCTAATAAAGTCTAAGAAAAAATAGCTTTTAATAACCATATGGTTGGACATCTGTTTGAAAATGTATTGGAAATTAATTGATTGTTTTCTTACTAGTTCAAAATGTTTTGTCTTTCTAGTTTTCAAGGATAACTTTGTCACATTTGCAAGAACTCCATTCATTGTGCTTTAGGGAAATGCTCACAAGAAAAGTAACATACCTTTTGCATGTATGAACTTACTTTCCTTTTGTCTACCAAAACCTATTGCATGTTAAGCACTACAATTACAGATGGGAATATCTGTTTCATTGCGCAAGTTTTTAGTTTTAGTTTTATGAAGCCAGAATCAATATACCAAAGTAGATCGAAAACAAAAGACAAAGCATAGTCAATAACAAAGGCCAGAAGAAAATCAAAACTCAAAAATAAGAAAACGGCCATCTTTTAGATTTTTCAAAACTCATTTTATTTTATGTTATAGTTATGTTTGTGTGTAAACTTTTCGCAAAAATTACTTTTTAATGAAATGATTTTTATTCTGAAAATGATAAAGCTAGTTTGATGAACTTTTAAAAAACAATTTTTTAGTTTTTTACTAAAAGAGACAGAAAAATATAGTTTATGATACCTATACTTTAAGGTTTTCTGAAAAGTCTCTAAAAATAATCCCTCAAATTATTTATTTAAAAGTCCTTTTTATTTGAACCTATGACAAACGAGTTCAAACACTCAATAAACAACCCAACCCAATCACATTTAAATTCTCAACTTTATCCAAGTAATCAAATTTTTAAAATTAAAAATATTACTAAAAGTTTTAAAAACAATAAGCAAAAAAAAGAAGATGAAAAATGAAGTTAAAAAATTACTTGGTAGCACTCAAACTCACTGAAATGAAAAAATAGTCCTTCTACTATTTTATTAAACACTCCAACCTTAAAAATAAATTTACTTGGTACTCGAACTCATTCATTTATTTCAAGTATTGTCTTTTTTGCATTTTCAGGTTATCAAATAGTGACTTTATGGCCCAAACCGAACATTGAAACAAAATGAAATGAAATGAAATCAAAGATAAAGATAAGGTTATAAATTCTTTTCCATTTTTGGGTATGTTTACCATGTGCCATGTGGTCCATTCCCTCCTTTTTTTCTACATTTGGTAACAAATACAACCCTTGCAACGGTCTCACCCAACACACAAACTCCTTCGTAGTACAATCTAATTTGTCCCATTCCCCCAACAACTCTTTTTGTTCCCAACATACAAAAGAGAAAACATTGTAGCGTGTGTGAGAAAGAGAAACAAAAACCTTTTCATTATTTCTCTCTCTCAACAACAACACAGCCATGCCAAGGAGGATAGGAAGGAATCCGAAAAGGAAGAACAGGAGTATTTCACAGTCTGAGTCAACAAACCTTAACAACCAGGTTAACCTTTCATCCAAATGTCTTTGTCTTGTTGGTTTAATCCTAATTTTTAACTGGTTGCCCTTGTGTATATGTTCAGTCTGAGTCTTGGGATTGCCCTGTCTCTGCAAAGAGGAAAGTAAATCCCAATACTAGGATGATTTCCGATCGTCACCGCACCTTGAGATCTTGCAGAAGGCTTATAGAAACTGAAACAATAACCCTACCAAGATCTTCAAGAGAAAGTTCTTCTGCCCCTGATGACAACCGACAACCTAATGATCAAGCCGACACAATCAATTCTGTACAAAATAACATTTATAGTTTTTTAGTGCAATTTTCTGCCAACATTCATCAACATCTGAGTTCTAGTTTTCTACCATTGAATTGAAGAGAGTAACTATACATGTAAATAGAATTTTTAATTGTTAATTTCTATCTGTTTTGTGATTTGGTGCAGGCATATCAAGTTCCAGAAGAAGGGTTTGGTCAAGTAGAATCCCCATCAAGATACCTAGTATCAGTTCTTCATCCTGTCATAGTGGAACCAGAGTTGGAAAATCAAGATGCTGAAAATGTTGAAAATTCAACAGTAGGTACACCAAAGGTGGGGGTATTAGGTGAGGCTGAAATGTCATTGTCCAGTCATTCAAATCAAATAGTTGGACAAGATACATTTGAAGCAGAAAGTGTCCCTCTTGAGCAGGAGTCATTGGCAGGGGAAATTCAAGCCTCACATAGGTTTGAGGAAGTAACAAATCGGAAGTGTATTTCAAGGGAAGGATGTTCGTCCCCATCTTTTAGTCTAAAACTAACTGAAATGGTGGAAATGTGGGGACAACAAGCTGATGATGGGATCGATTCCGAAATGAGAAGCCAGCCTGAGGAAACGATGAATGGATATCAAGTGAAGCAGGAATTCATGCCCATATTAGCAAAAATAATCAGCAAGCACGGAGATATTGCTAATAACTGTTTGACAAAGTCGGTGAAAGGCCGTTCAGCGTTGTTGGAGATAATTTGTGGAATCATATTCGAGTTCGAAGACAACAATCTTAGCAATATCAATGAATGTGTCTTGGAAGACAGGATTCGTCTTGTTGGTGGAATAAAAGATATGAAAGTGGAGGTGGATTGGCTTCACATGAGGCTAATTGAGGTACGTGAGGCAAGGGATATTCTTAAGAAATCTGCTGTGCTGAAAGAGAAAACAGAGAGTAATAGGAAGCTCGTTGAAGAGTCTGAGAATGCATTGGAAAAATGTGAAGCACAAAAGAAAAAAGTGTCCGAAATGCTGGAAGCAATATGTGCTGAAGAAACTGCTTGCAAAGAGAGATTGGCCAGAGCAAAGGATGAGTCTACCGCGATATCTATAACAGTTGGGTATGCTACATCTAAAGTTAAGCGCTTTCTGAAATGCTCAGTGGTTAATGGTTTGATTTAGCGTTGCAGTTTCATCTTCATGCTTTCTTCATGGTAGTGGTTTTAGGATTTGCTTAATGCATTGTAACTATTTCGATTTGACGACATTTTTTCCTAACTCATGCATCAGTTGAACAATTACACACTGAATTTGGTTGGAAGTGTAAGATCATAGCCAAGTACTTATGCATAGTGATTTGAATTTCCATATGAATGGCCTTATATATTTGTTTATATGATGACCTGATTGATCATTAGAAATGATTCCATGAGATGAAGCTATATGTATTTAAAACAAACATCATGTTATAGGAAACCCATTCTTCCTCCATGGTGTGAGGGAAAATTAAATTTCTGCAGAACACTAGTGAACATTGAGGTTCTAGGAGTAGCTGTGTTGTTATGCTTTGTTGGGCTGATAAAGTATAACAAAAACTTAATCACCATCTGGTTGGACATCTGTTTGAAAATGGTTTGCAAATTGATTATTCTCTTACTAGTAGAGATGCTATAAGAAAAACCTGTTGTTTGTTTAATAGAACATATTGCATAGTTCTCAATAAAAAGTGGAAATAAATCCCAACTCAAAATAAATCATGATTGTGATAGAAGAGCATAATCTATATATTTTTGGTTCATAACCATGATGCTTTATGCATATCTCTAGATACTCTGGAGAGAACTAATGGCATTAGACAGTGATCTTTGTGATAGAAGAGCATAATCTTGGACTGCACATTTGCAAGTCCTCCATTGATTGTGCTTTAGGAACTGTTCACAGGAAAAGTAACATAACTTTTGCATGTATAAATTTTCTTGCCTACTGTATACCTTTGGGGTTTCTCTCTATGGAATGTATGTCTACAAGAGCTGGTTCAATATAAGGAAACCCTTTAGCACAGTTAAGTTAAGATAAAATAAAAGCCACACATTAATTAAGCATATAATAAGCTACATAGTCAGTTAATTGAGATTGCTATCTTTCAGACCAAGGTTGTTAAGCTGTTTAGTTAACTTTTATACTCTTACGAGTTTACAATTCTAGGTCACGAAAACAAGTTAACCTGCTTGTAGACTCTCTTTTTATAAACTCTTATGAGATCAAGTAAAACCCGATAAAATTGATTAACTCTCGATTTCACAACTAGTTTAATTGTGAGAAAGAGGCCTACCATCTGTTAAGTACGGTAGACTTGGAAGAATTGGAGTGGGCCAAAGATGTGTGGAATCTGATAATTCCCTCTAAATTGTTTGTGTTAGTTTGGCAGCTTTTCCATAATAGGCTTCCTTCTAAGGAAAATCTTGGTAAAAGAGAGGTTTATTGAAACCGTAAATCATGTATTTTTCAGCTGTCCTATTTTATCTGTAATTCAGAGGGAGACCGTGAAATGGCTTGGTGTCCTGGTTGCTTTTGTTTAAGGTGGGTATGCTCATCTTAAGCTTTTTTTTAAAGGGCTTGTGTCTGGTATTAGGAAGATTAGGGAGAGCCTCGGTGTAATTCGGTTCTCAAACGTCTCCACAATTTGGAAGGTTAAAAACGATATGATTTTCAATCAAGTCGGTTAAGGTAGAGGAGGAGACAGAGATTTTATCGTGGAGTATTCTTAGATCGAGGACTAAAGTATTTAATTACTCTTTAAGGGAGTGGCTGTTGAATCTTTTAGCTTGTTTGGGAGCGGTTAATAGTGTTTAGGTGCTGGGCTGTTACTTTTGTCATATCAATATTTGGCTTCAGTTTTCATCTGTCAGTGCAGTATCCTGATCTTGTGAGGAGGCCGGTGCTTCCAATTATGTCCGTCTGTGGATCAGGATCTGTTTTTGTTTGATAAGACATCGGAGTCTGGTTCTGTTATTGTGCAGCATTCATTTTTCTCCTTCAGGGCGTGGTTGCTACTGTTAGTGTGTGCTGGCCATGTTTATCATTTTATTCTCAAAAGTCTAGGTTTACACATGATAATAGTAGTCGATTTTTGGAATACTTTGTATCTTTGTAGCTGTGTTTTGAGGCTTTGGTGATACTCAGAAAAATCAAAATATCCAAGGTAGCTGCTGTGTTTACACAACATGATAATAGTTGTAGTATGATTGCATTTGCAGGGTTGTTTCTACTTGTGTTCAAGTTATCAGTTAATCTGCGGTGTACTGATTTGGAAGCATTTTCAGTTTCTTAGTTTTATGTATTGGAGCTGCTCTATTGTTTTGTTTATAACATCAATTAATTCACCTACAATGGCCAAAATGAGTGCTTACTAGTTATTTTTACAACAGAAAATTTCTTCATCAATCATTCGTTCCCTTTAGGACCAAAAGAAATTTGTCTATTGTAAAAGAAGAAAAATAACAAGATCGGTTGACTGCTCCAAAAAAACAAGAATGTTATGAGTGCTCTAATGAGTAGGTCCCCCAATGTATTTCCATAACTTTGGTATGTTCACAAGTATTTCAACGCATAATGTGATACACACAAAATACAATTGTTAAATTATATTAAAAATATATATTATTTTATTCTTTTTTCTTTCCAACTTTTCTTTTCTTTCTAAAGTGCCAAGTGTGTTCAAATATGTTTGACCAACTAATGTTGTGTTTGTTGTAGCGGTGGAAGTGAAAAAAATGCCCTTTGCCCCGAAGCTACATTTTGTAGCTTTGTTATTTTCACGGCAAAACTATCTAAGGACACGATATTTCTGCTTTTGCCGCATATCCAAACAATCACTAAATGTTTTCCAACCAAAGTATTATAACAACATTTATCATTTTCAATATAATAATGATGATTTTATAGAAAGAAAAAGAAGAAAAAATATTACCGTCAGACATTTGATAAAAAAAACAATATCCAACAAAAAGCATAAAGAAGTAAAGAAATACCTTAAAAGATGATGCACAATAATGAAGTAAAAACCAAAAAGCAATCCATAAGTCCTAGCTTAACCGGCAAAAATGCCGAAATTGTAAGGCCGGATGTCGTGACCGGGGTTCGAACTCTGATACCTCCACTTACGTATGTGAGTTTATAATGGTTTTGCCATTTCGTCTATCTACCAAAAAAACAAAAAGCAGCTAGGGAATCATTTAGTTTGGATATGTAGTAGAGTTTACATGTACTTTTTTTTCTTCATTTGGTATTAAGCTATACAACCCTACCACCGAGAGAATCACTTATTAACCCTACCACCGAGAGAATCACTTATTTGGGTATATTGTTACATCAAATTCAAAGGTCTCCTAAGAGCATTCACACCGGAGACACTCATTTTTGGGTTTTCAAATGAGTCTCACGTGTACACATTACTCATTTATAATTTTTTAATAGTAATATCATTATATTTCAATTTTTTAATATTAAAAGAGTGCGGGTCCCGCTTAAATATGGAGGTCTTAAGTAAGACCCCAGATCTTATAAGACCCTGAAAAATATTCGCCCCACTAAAGATACCTAATAGGTACCGGATCTTAAATAGTCAACATCATTCCAATAGAGATGGTCTAAGTCCTTTATCATATTGCCAAGACTATTTTGTCCCATTATATTTACCCCTCAACAACCATTTTCTTAACATTGAAATGAATAAATAAATAAATAACCGGGTCGTATACTCAGAAAGTGCATTAGTGTAGTGAGAAACACACACACAAAAAGAACCTCTCATTTTCTGAGTACTGCAAGAACACGATCATGCAACCAAGGAGGACGAAGAGACAAAGGAGGAACAAAAGGGACGAAGATGTCAACATTTCTAACTCAGATTCAACCACAAACAACAATAACAACATGGTGATGCTTTCATCAACTTACTCTTGTTTTAGCTTCTAAACTATTATGCATGATATGAAATTAGATTAAATCTTGCATCACTATTTGTGTTATTAGTGTTAAAATGATGATTTTAAGTTTCTGTCCAAAAAAAAAGTAGGAATTGTTTAAAGGATGCATTTTTATTGATATGAGATTGAATAAAAACATGAACTTGGAACCAAAATCAATTTCTCTAGAAAAAGATTACTTTTTTTGTTCATCCAGTTGAGTTTTGTTCATGACACATGAAAATTAATTTTTTTTCATCTGTGTGTTTCATTCTCATGATCTTCTTACTTTTAGTCACAGCATGTAGAAAGTGTGAAAGGAAAATTTCTTCAATATTGTACAACAAACCATATTAACATTTAATAAAACACTTTTGGTTGTTTATAACAAAGCAAAACCTCTTCATCAATGTTTTAGTACTCAATATCCAAATTTATTTTTTTTCACTATTGTGTATGTCTATAATATACAAAGAGGAACCCATTTGGGTTGGCACGGTCGTGTTGGCTTGAGACCTTGGAGTGTGCTCTCCTCAGTTCCAAAAAATAAAAAATGTAATATTCAAAGAGGATGTAAAATGAGATGTGTCTTGGGATTTTATTTTTTTTTTTCTCTGTCTTTTTGTTGGTTTAATCCTAATTTTCAACTTGTTGCTTTGTGTATATGTTCAGTCCGAGTCTTGGGAATGCCATCTCTCTGCTAGAAGGCAATTAAATCTGAATCCCCGCCGCAGCTTGAGATCCTCAAAAAGACTTCTTGAAATGAGAGCAACCTCACAACCTAAGATATCAACAGGACATTCTTCTGCCTCTGATGATGATGACGTCCAAATTCTTAATGTACCAGCCACCACTGTCAATTCTGTATGAAATAAATACACTTCATTTGCACACATATATGCATATATATTCATTATACCATCTATTTTATCTTTAATTTTTTTAGTTCAATTTTCTCCCAATATTCATCAGCATCTATGACTTCTTGTTTTCTACTATTAAAGAAAGCATCTATATATAAGTGGAGTTTTTAATTGTTAATTGTATATTTTATGTGATTTGGTGTAGGCAAATCAAGTTCCAGAAGAAGGGTCTGATCAAGTAGAATCCATGTCAAGATACCTAGTACAAGTTGTTTATCCTCTCACAATGGAACCAGAGTTGGAGCATAAAGAGGCTGAAAATGTTGAAAATTCAACAGCAGGTATACCCGAGATTGTGGGGGAATTAGGTGAGGCTAAAATGTCATTCTCTAAGAATTCAAATCAAATGGCAGGACAGATTCCATTTGAAGAAAATGTCCCTCTTGAAAAGGAGTCTTTGTCAGGGGAAATTCAAGCCTCAAATAGGTTTGAGGAAGTGATAAATATGAAGTCTATTTCAAGGGCTGGATGTTCAACCCCATCTTTTAGCCTCAAACTAACTGAAGTGGTTGATATGGTCAGAAATGAAGATGGTGATGAGATTGATTCAAAAGTACGAAGCCGGCCTGAGGATACGATTGATGAATATCAAGTGAAGCCAGAATTTATGCCGATGTTAAGAAAAATTATCGGTAAGCATGGAGATATTGCTAAGAATTGCATAGCAAAGTCTGTAAAATTCCGTTCAATGTTGTTGGAGATGATCTGCGGAATTATATCAGATTTGTACGAAAAGAATGTTAAAAACATCAGAGAAGAAGTCCTGAAAACCAAGATTGATCAGGTTGATGAAATAAAAAGCATGAAAGTGGAGGTTGAATGGCTTCGCACGAGGCTAGTTGAGGCACTTGACGCAAGGGATATTATGAAGAAGTTTGTTATGCTAAAAGAGAAAACAGATGATAACAAGAAGCTCATTGAAGACGCTGAAAGTGAATTGAAAGAATGTGAAGAAGAGAAGAAGGAAGTGTCGGAGAGGTGGAGGGCAATATGTGATAAAGAGACTGCTTGCAAACAGAGATTGGCCATAGCGAAGGATGAGTCTGCCACAATATCTACAACAGTTGGGTATGCCAAATCTAAAGTCAAACGCTTTCTGAAATGCTCAGTGGTGGATGGTTTGTTTTAGGATTGCTTGCTGCATTTATAACTTTTTTTTATTTAAGACTATGTTGTCTCCCAAGTCATGCATGACTTAACCAATTACTCATTGAATCTGGTTACAAGTGTTTAAGATTATAGACAGGTATGTATGCACGGTGATCTGAATTTCCATATGAATGTGGCTCAGTGATGTTTAAAAATGCTTGCATGAGATAAGTGATACATTTAATTAAAACAAATTAACAATCATGTTATAGGAGTCCCACGCTTCCTCTTATAAGGTATAAGGGAAGATTGAATTTCTGCTGAATATTGTAAAAACACCCCAGGTGAGCATTGAGTCGGGTTCTTGAATTAGTTGTGTTGTTATGCTTCGTTGCTCTTGAAGTAGTTGTGCTTTTAATCACCATCTGGCTGGTTGAACATCTGTTAGAAAATTTGTAGGAAATTGATTATTCTCTTCCTATTATAGATGCTATAAAAAAAAAATCTGATGTTTATTCCATAGAACATGTTGCTTACTTCTGAATAAGAAGTGAAAATTTTCTTAACTCAAAGTATAGCATGATTTATTAATTAGAGTGTCATCTATATGTTTTTGGTCCGTAACCATGGCACTATATCTAGATACCCTGGAGAGAACTAATGGCATTAGACAGTAATCTTAGTGAGAGAAGAGCATGATATTGGTTTACCACCAAGAGAATAAATCCGTCAACAATGTCTGGCCCTAAAGCTTGAATTTGAGTGTGATAGTTTTCTTTAGATTTCACAAATAGGTTTGTCACATTTTGCAAGTCCATCCATTAATTGTGCTTTAGGAAATATTCACACTCTCTTGCTATATACCTTTGGGTTGGCTAAATGGGATGTATGTCTATAAGAGCTGGTTCTACATTCGGTAGATGGCAGAAACCCTTTAGCACAGTCAACAAATGAAAGCCACGCTTTTAGTGCTTGTTTGTTTGTGCAGTGAGTGACGGCTACTACACGTTCAAAGCCAATCTCACCGTGGTTTTGACTTTTGAGAAGCTAGTTGGTGTAGCTTTTTGCCTACCATGGTTTCGTGAGTTTCCAAACACATGCTAAGCATATAAGAAGCTGCATAATCACTTTTTAGTTTAATTGAGCATGCTACATAAGAAGCTTCTGGTGTCGTTTGTTTTGAGTGTCGTGTCAGGTTGATTAGATAAATGTGTTGTTCGATGTGGTACTTAACTTATTAGAGTCATCTACTTGATGGACAAGACTTTTGAATTGGACTCTTTTCATGTGTATAATAAGTCCCAACAGTTTGTGTTGCATCAATAGAAATGGATCAAGTAAGTACATACACATACTTACCGATCATAACTTCATATCTCAAATTCCTTTAAAAAAAAAAAAAAAAAAAAAAAAAAAAATATAATAGAAAGAAAA
>Ga0228710_1002965_pt1 | contig 26988 bp, 9 predicted proteins | sample MedpolnodulmetaG_FD_177995 | JGI IMG/M metagenome (GOLD analysis project Ga0228710, IMG submission 177995) | Root nodule microbial communities from Medicago polymorpha collected in Santa Monica, California, United States - pink nodules | ecosystem: Host-associated > Plants > Roots > Nodule... | reverse complement strand
TCTTATAAATTAAATCCATTGAAATCCTTAATAGTCTTTTAAAATCTTCAAAGTCATCAAAATCCTGCAAAGTCTTTTAAAATCCTCAAGACTTTTTCAAACAAAAATTGTCCTTTAAAATCCTAATGCAATACACCCCCCGAAATCTCATGTTTTCATGTTAAAATTTCACTAGAAAATCCATCAAAATCCGATTTATTAAACAATTCATCGAAATTTGAATGATTTTGAGTACCACGAGACTTTTTTTAAGTGATGAAGAATCTTGATTGAATACCACAATACTTTTTTTAAATGACAAAGAGTCTTGATTGAATACCACAAGATTTTTTTTAAGTTGGAAAGAGTCTTGATTGAATACCACATGACTTATTTAAAATCCCTTAGAATCATAATCCAATACACCCCCTAAAACTAATGTTTGAGTATGGTTAATTGGTTTTTTTTTTTTTGAGGGAGTACGGTTGATTGGTTATACTACTCAATAAATTAAACTGTAGACATCACCTGAAATGAAAAAAGATACTTAAGCTATAGACATATATTTTCAAACTCACGATCAAATTGAAATTTATATCATAGACTCTAGGTACTCGATCATTATCGTAAAGGTACACCAATTACCCATTTTTTCATCTGTCATGCATACGTTGCCATTTACTTGTCGGTAGGCTAAGATTTCCAAAAGAGAAATGATTTTTAAACATCAAAATTTTAATATCAAATATAGCACGTTTTAGTTTTAGTGTGTATTTTTTCTTTTTCAATAGATTCACTCTATTAAAAATAATCATATTTGAGACACCTTTGATCATTAAAAGTAGACATTTGTAATCAAAATTCAAACTTTGGTCTATACATTGTGAATTTAATCTCTTCGCTTCACCAACCCTTGTTGGTAGTTTTATCATGTATTTTTTAAAACCTTGTTGGTAGTTTTACTACAACATTTGCCAGTTTCCTACGAAATCATTTGATTGCAAATTATGTTTGTAATTTGACGTACAAGTAAGAAATGATTCCAAAATGATGCTCTCGTATTTTGTATTGATTCAGTTACATCACCATCTATCCCTTTAGCGGTTGTTCTCGCAAATTGTAGTCCATGACTTGTTAATAAGGGACCACACTCCTGTCTCTTTTCCTATAATAATAACTCAATACTTTCAAACATGTGTCATAATATATACCATTACCATACGTGATTTAGGCCACACATATGCAATTTTAAGCAAATCATTATTGCTTTATTTTTTGTCAACATTAAATTATGGTTGTTCTTTTCAAGGGTTTCTCACAAGGTAGACCCAACTGGGCTTTCAGGTTCAAGCATTGGCCCATTAAGTAGAATAGTGCCCACAAACTTGTTGCAATATCAACGGACCCACTAGGTCCAGTTCCTCTCGTTCTCATCGACAAACAATTTTAGAAAAGCCGCAAAAATTGAAAAACAAATAAAATTTGAGATGAATACAAAAATTGTCACCTTTCTTGTGGTCTTCTAAAAGTTATACATCGATTTGTTTGTGATGCGAAAGAACATATAATCCAGAGACCAGTGGTGTTGTTCGTTGATGGCCAATACAACAAAAGGTGCTGAACTACAACCAAAAAGGAAAAGGTTGGATCGAGGGGATAAATTATGTAATAGATTATCATAAAAAATAAAATAAAATACAATGCTAGTTAATTATAATATAGACGACACAATATGTAATTTGTGTGAAGTAATGGTGTAAATTTAATTTGAACAGATAATTTTAGATTAACAATTACTATAATGTTTTGGTATTTTTTTAATATAATGTTACATTTTACTATTGTATTTTTGTTATTGACTGACTCAAGACTTGAACTTTCGACACATGCCTAAAGTACACAGAGGTCTGAATACATTGAGTGAGGTTCAACTCAAACGGCCTTAGATTCTCTCTCTCTACCATGTAACACCTCGACACGGCTAGTTCTGGATCTTCACCATTCCTTCGCCTCGACGGCTAGTAATTGTTACTGGAGCTGAACATTGATGATCGTCGTCTATAACGAACCGGCCATCACTCTCCAACAACTCCTTATTAACTGATGCCTATAAAATACTTCCTTGACTCAAAATGCAACGTACACAACTTCTATCCTTTCAACACCTCTTAAACTTTGTTTCATGCTGACTTGAACGCTAGAGTGTTTCCAGGCTAACCCATCTAGATCACTTAAGATCAAATTTTATTTGCAAATTTACATTTTATGAGTGTGAAATTAGTCTAGTAAAGAAATGCAAGGATGAGGAGAACGCTGAAAGTTGACTAGGCAGTCTGATAGTGGTAAAGAGAGTGCACATGTTGTGACCTTATCAGTGCCGACAGCCGCTGTTTATTACTCACACGGTGTTTCACCGGCCTCTGTCTGTCATCCTATTCCAATCATTTCTTTTTCCTTAATTGCTTCTTCATTTCTTGATTGATCTCTCATTAATATTTCAACAATAAATTTTAACTGCTAGATCTAAGAGCGAATATTCTTTTTAAAACTAAATTATAATTTCTTTGTAAAGGCAAAATAGAGAGTATATTTTTTTTCTTTGATGGATAATTTTTTTTACTAAAGTATAATGTTTTTAATGAAAAACAAGAAAAAGAGTCAAAAAAGAGTAATTCCATTAATCATCACGGTACCATGATAATAGTCTTACAAGATAAGCATAGGGCTGATTATGCTTTATTGCTTGATTAATCTTCCTTTTTTTACTCATTGCTAGATTAATCTCAAGCATCATCAATAATAGTACGTTGACTTTGAAAAAATTTCTTCATGGATTCCAAAACAAGAGTAAATAAATAGTTAAAAGAGTAAAAACAAGGTGTCTACTAGCTGCAGCTATCTTCGTCCATAAACATGCCTTCCACAAATAACAAAAGCAAGTGGGGCCTTTGTTTTTTTCAGTCTACGTCTGCATGAAGTTAATCAATCCACAATACAATCCAATATAAAATGATTGAATCCATAAAGCAAAAGTAAGTTATTTATTTTCTTTTTCTTACTTTTATGCTGATTAACGTCTCGATCAATTGAATTACTAGCTTGTTTCATGACCCCCAACAAAAATATAAGTGTTCTTCATAAAGCCTAATAAGAGAATTTTATCTTTTAAACCATCATTAGAAAAGGACAAGTTAAAATTATAATGGTGCAATTCTTTTTATTTTAGGCTTGCAATTTATTTACAAAGGATGATCAAATGCTAAGTGCTTGTCATTTTCAATCTCCTCAAAAATTGGTTTCCACTATCATAATTATCAAGTTCTCCTAGTACATGATTTAAGCTTATGGACTATGACGTATGTATGTCCTCGTGGAACTTCGACACATGTTTACTTTCTTTTCTTTTTTTTAAATTTGGTATCTAATCTAAGGAGGAGATTACTAATTCCAAAATCTTTTTGCTGTTCACTAATGTAAAATCCAATAAAATAACAAAAATAACAAAAATTATGAAAGAGAAAGAAAAAAAAATCATTTATCATTTTGTGGTTTACCAATGTCACATGACATAGGCACCACAACATCACCAAGTGATGTCTCACTCCTTATATATACACACATACATATCAAATAACAATGCGGTGCCTAAAGCTTTGTTTTGTATGCACTTAACATTATCATTTAATAACATAATCTTTTTTATATTTAATTATTTTAAAATAAATTTTAATTTTAATTTTAATCTTAATCTAATGGCTAATCTCGACCATCTTAAAATATTTGTCATCCACAAGACTCAAGCTCGAATTCTTATTTAAAGAATCCAAATTTGATTTTGCTTGGTTCAATATAATGTGGTAAATGTGTTCTTTTAAGTTTGGCAACAACGTAATCATTTCACTTTCAACTTCCACTAAATGCCAAGGATTTTCTTCTTTATCAAACTTTTTCATTGTGTACCTAATGTGTTGCTACAATTAGGATCAAACAAAAGACAATCATATAATATCCTATGATATTGTAGCTGATGTTTTGTGTAATTCTTGATCGATGCATCCAATCAATATGAATCAATCGAGTGCTAAACATTGCAATCACAGATCGTAATCACAATTATATCGTGTTGGTGTATAAAGTTTTCCATTTCACAAAGGTCAAATTTTGTAATTAAAGCAGGGGAACTGTCTTCACTTAATCCAACCAAGCTAATTATTTTGTTTTGTTTCCTTTGAGCTATTGAAAAGTAATTCATATTCTTCATAACTTTGAAATTTTCTGCAATGAGTTTTATATATGTATGTTTTGCCTGTAATATCACTAGATTACATATAATTTATTAGCCAACTCTTCCATCCAATAATTGGTAGAACATAAAAGAAAAAAATTGGCAAGTAAGGTGGTGTTGTGCTTGCAATATGGCCTGTGTTCTTTGTCGGGGTTGGTGTTTAGTCTTACATAAAGTGCTCAAATTAAGAAAGCAGAAACAACTGAATCAAGCAATCACACAGAAAACAAAACCGCCAACTATACTGTTGGAAAAATCTCATTCTCACCTACAAAATTTACGAGGACAAGTTTAATATAAAACCTAATATGATATTAAAATAAGTAAATTTGGGTTATACACCAAATTATTTAAAGAACTACTTTTACCTCTGATGATTTCTTAAAAACCAAACTCTTTGAATTTATGAGTCCATCTGATGAAAAAAAAAAATTGTTTCCATTCGCATTTGAATGAGTGAAGTTGAAAAAATAGTGTTTTTCTCCACCAAAATATATAAATAAGAACAGAAGCAAGAAAAAAAAGAAGTTCTTGATTATTTATGCTCTAAACCCAATTTTTGTGTTTGATATAATAGATTGACTCGTTTTACCATTTCTGACTAGACATGAGAGAACGTATATAAAAAAAAACTCATATTTCACATAAAAATTTGATAAAACTAAAAAAAAAATTATAAATAGTGTTTTCGTCCACCCTATTAGGATGAATGTCACATAGTTGAGATTTACAAATTTGAATTGTATGCAAAGCATTTCACATAGAAAGGAAGCGTATGTTTGGTATCACGGTAGATTTGATATGGTGATATCAAACATATTCGAAATAATTATAAGACTTAACATTGATTGGTTGTTTATTGAAGTGAAATGAGTGGGAGTCCATCAACTAACAAGCCCTTATAACGCTTGATAAAAGATCTAATGGAAAAAAATTATCTTGAAAATTGTGAATTCATTACATTGAAACGTTAAAAATTGACTTTAACTTCATTAAATTCATCAATTATTTCTATTTTTGTCTTTTTATTATAGAAAATTGATAGAGGGATGGATAAATAGAATTACATAATTATTAAATGTAAAAAACATTAAATATAGAATAATCGAAATGTTAGGTGACTCATTTCTCGTGAATTTTTTTTGTGGACTCTCATGATTTTTTATCAATATAAAAATAAACATATTAGTTTTGATTTCTAATACAAGTATGTATGCTTAAATAAAACCATAAATTTGGCCTCCCCTCCATTATCTTTGGAAGTCCCTGTCCCTTACGGTGTAAATTATGGACCACAGCGAAATAGACGTGCTGAAAAATGGAACCAAAGGTGTTGAAGTATAAGGAACTATCATTCCCTTGCATTTTGATACAGCCACATCTTTAGTTACTTATTAATTTATTTGGAAAACTAAGTCTAAAACGAATGCCCTACAAAATTTTACTCATCTAACCTTTCATTATAAGTTTCAAGAGTACTAAGTAGAGCTCATTGTCTTATATCCATCGTTTGAGAGGGCCCAAATCTTGATTCACCCATTACAGTACAATACTTGTCCTTAGGGAATGAGACTGCATTGGCCTTCTTAAGAGACAAAAACTTTTGTGGCACTTATTGCCATCAAATCACCTAACTACTATCTGAAAGTCACTGGTTAGCTATGCATCATATTTGTATGAATTATTGCCACAAACAATTTCACGTGCAAATATCTTATTTCCATCTCCTATAATTGTATTCAATCTTGGAACCTATCTGTGTTAAATGTTTTGTTTATCCATAAACTGTTACATACAATAAATATTTATCTAATAATAATAACAAGAGTATTATTAAGCAGATCATAGAAGGCCCCCAAAATCTTTCTCAAATGCTTCTGCATTTTCAAGCTATACTTAATGAAAATGACGAATCTATTTATTAAGAACCCTCCTATCAACTACTATTGCCAAAGTGGGCCGGTCTATCTTTTATATTTTTGCGTCCGATGAAAATTAGGGATGGTAAAGCGGATTACCCCAATAATTTACTAACTCATTTTAGAAAATTGTTCTTTTGACATCTAGTAATTGCTCACAAGCACCTCAAATTGTCGAAAATATCTTGACTGAAAGTTAACTACCGTTCACTTGTGAAAGGAATCGTTTGCTACTTTTTAAATCGGTTAATCGAGTAACCATCGGTCAAAAAAGTATCCTTTTCTGGACAAACCTGCGAGGTCCAGTTAGTTCAAATAAGTACGAGTTTTTAAAGCGGTTAAATAGAGATGGTGATGGCTATTGGGTACTCTCATGGATAATAAGTTTGGTGTTCGTCATTGTGCGTCATGGGCTCCTAAACCCCCGTACCGCGCCCATTAGCCATACTTTAACAACGAAAAAGACAATAAATATATAAAAACATCACAAGGTAATTAAAATATCTAAACTCTTTAAAATCAACTTATAAAATATTACACAATATAGTATTTAGTCAAATAAAAAGTATTCAAAGCATAAAAAACAAATGCATATTACAATAAAGATCAAAGACTTACGGTTAATTAACTAATTTTAGTATCATATAAAATTATAGTTATAGTCTATATAATGTGCAAGTGTGTGGCAGGCTGAGCACTAGAGTGTTTGTATCGACATCCATACTCGTTCAAATTTGCGGTCTATTACCCAAGCCTAGATCCAACATTGTGGGTATTTATCGCCTGTTGTGGGTACTTTGTCAGTGTTCATATGCCTTGGGTCGAATTGCAATGCTTATAGTTAAATGAGTAACCGGTGTAACAAATTGTTGTTTCAAATAGAGAATTATGACTTTTTAGAGTGGTTAAACATGTAACTGATCTAAAAGGCCTTTGCAAAATGAAACTAACTACTGTTTTCCGCCGGATGGTTTTTAACTTTCAATGGGGGTATTTTTGGCGGTTTTTAGTGTTTGTGAGCAATTGCTAGTTGTCTAAAGGTGAGGTAACCCAATTGCTATTTTGGGTCCACCCCATTGAAAGAACATTTGGGCTGACACGTCATATCAGAAAAAATAGAGAGAAGAAGATTGAGTTAACAAATGAAAATTTGAACCATGGTTCACCAAATAGGAATTCAGAGGTTTTCTTCACCAAAATTGACATGTTCGCATCGTTTACACTGTTCGAAAAGAAAATAGTTGTACAAACTTTCTTGCCAAACTAGGAGCTTCTTCTAGCATTGATGTTATGATCAACCACTTCCCTCCTGTTGACATCTTGAACCTACTTTACGCAGACTATGTGGAAACTTGGTTTCATAGAGCTGAATTTTTCATTCGTTTTGTTTTGTTTTCTCTTTAGCTTTGTAAAAAAAACGACAATTTGACATGTAAAACTTCAACAAAAAAAAAGTGGGTCATTTCATCAAAATCCCAAATTTATTGCCACTTAAACAAACTAGCCTTTGATCTTTCTAATTAGGATCTAGTTCTTCTAAAATGATCAGTTCACATTAGAGTGTCAAATAAATAATATCAATTGTTAATTAACAAATCAAAGGTGTATATTGCATATACATCGTAATAACTAATAATCATGAATTTATTAAAATAATGACCCTTGATTTTTTATTTTATTTTACTCATTTTAGAAAATCCAAATTGTTTTGAGATGTTTATTTCGTATTTGCAAATAGTTTTGTAAGACCAAATATATCATATAGTGGACAAAAGTTTGACAAGCTAAGACATTATTTGAATGATGTTGTTATAAGGTTGACGCTTATTAATATTAATAATAGAATCAAATCTAAAGAACAGAAAACTCGTGCAATTAAATAATCTGCAGAGAAACTGCTTATGCATTTTTAATTCCGATCTGGCTTACTCAGTAGGTAGTACTGTGTGTTGAGATTTAAATTAAATACAAACCAATTTCTAGTTTAGAATTATTAATTTGAAAGGTCAGCCAATATTCCAGGATCTTAGTAACGTCACCCAGTGTGTGTATTCTCTGTTGTATCTATATATTATAAGTAATTGTTTGTTGCTAATTAAAGCAAACCACAGACTTAGTATTTCCAAGCACCTGCAACTATATGCAGGAAGCATGTGAGAAAGAGCATGGAATTCTTCCACACACACACATGATGCACAATTAATTACTGCTCAAAGAATGATTAATTGATTACTGAATGCACATTCACTATTTAATAAAGTCCACCATAAATTTTTCAGTACATTGAAAAGTTTCATGCTAGTATTGTCTAGGAATAATCTAAGGATAGCCATGGCATGCTAGTTTGCTACTACTAACATTTTCTCGTCTCTTACTAAACTAATTACTAGTACTAAAAAAATATTAAAATAAAACTTTTTTTTGCATGAATTAAAATAAAACTTAACGTCTTTTATTTTTGGACAAAAATGTAAGGGCCTATACGAGACAAAAAAAACACACAATATATTAATCCATGGTAATCATATTAACATAATTAATCCATTGTCCACAGACAAATGTGAAAACGCTTAAGCGAGAATTGAGGCTTAGATGGAAGAGACCCTTTACATCTAAGTATGTGCTGAAGACAGAGTCAACATATTTATTTATATATACATCTAGTACCTGATAAGTGTTTTACTGCAAAATTTAGCTTATGTGAAACACTTTAGCGTATACATACCAGTTTTTGTATAGTTCCCAAATTTTTCCTTTGTTAATTAAAAGTCAACTTTAGAATTAAAGAGCATGTGTGACTCCACAAGGAATAACACCTCGATCATAGTACAATGTAATTGGGTCAAAATACATTAACAATGCAGTTTATGTTTTCTTTGAAGCATAGCAACAACCAAGCTTGCATACTAACATGTTAAAAAATTGCTCGTAACACAAAAAGTACACCCCACATAACTTGTGTTAATCACACTGTTCTCTCAAAGGATCCAGCTATTTTTTCCTTCAGAAATACTAAAACTATACACTTTCATTGCTAATTTTAAGATATTAACATTTCCAACCACCAAAAAATAATACACCTAAATCTGTACTAAAATACAAAACCCATGGGTCCTTTGCTTCATATCTTACAACTACGTAATGGGGTCATGGGGTTTTGACTATTCCATACTGCTTGTGGGTACCAATCACAATGCTAATAAATTATATGAACATCATGAGTTTTTAGTTTTATTTATATCATTTAAATGATGATATTTTACTCAATTTTATATTAAGAGCATGAATCCATAGGAAAAGCAATTGTGAATAATTGAACAAGGATATAATACGGGTGAGGGATTTTGCTCAATTATTGGAACCAAATTAAAGTCTCTCTTTGTAGTGGTGTGACTTGTGTGGACCTACCTAACATAAGGTTTCCTCCTAATAATGTTAAATTACAGGCGACTTGTTGGCAAAAGAATGGCAATAAATAACAATTTTTTTTTTGTGTATATTGTTTTCTTAATATCGTTTCCCTTTTCAAATAGTATTAAATAATATACCAAAAAGTTACACAAATTTGAGTTGACATTATTTATCTATTTTACTGAAAAGTTTAAAATAAAATTAATAAGAAAAATGATAACATGTGCTTTATGGTCACATGTTATTTGTTAAAGTTCTAAAGATAAAAGTTATGTTTAGTAAATTATGTCAATTTATTTCTCAATAAATACTTGTTTTTTTTAGAAATTTTAACATGCATCCTAAGAGCATCCACATCATAGACATCCATTTTTGAGTTTTTAAATGGGTCTCACGTGTACACATCACTCATTTATAATTTTTTTAATAGTAGTACCTAATAAGCACTCAATCACTCAAACTCAGATCACACAAAAAGTTCTTAAATAAGACACACTAATCAACTATCAATAATTTTATATCATTATATTTTATTTTTTTAATATTAAAAGAGTGCGGGTCCCGCTTAAAAGTGTGGGTCTTAAGTAAGACACTGGGTCTTATAAGACCCTGAAAAAGATTCTCCCCATTGGAGGTACCTAATAAGTATCGGATCTTAAATAGTTAAAACTCTCCCAATAAAGATGGTCTAAGAATACAAATTAATATAATAATTACGCCCCAAAATAAATTACGTTTGCCCCTAAAATCCACTTCATGTGTATATGTATCAATGGAGATGTCCTTCGGGTGTAAGATGATTTTAGTTTCAAACTCATGATATTGTTACATAAATCCACTTTTAACTATAATTAAAAAAATAATAATCATTTTGTCAAAAAAAAATAATAATAATCACGGAGTCTTGTAACTTGTAATCACAACTTAGTTTGTAGTTGTAAGGGCAATATTATGTCAGAGTTGGGGTTTAAACTTCGGATTCTCTATTTCTCCATATTTAAAATGTGTGAATCTCAACCATTAAGTTACTTAACAAAAAATAACTCATAAAATATTGAATTTCAATGAAATTTGAGTGTAAAACTCATGGTGCATGTCTGTGTATAGAATTAAGACCGAATCAATTTGTTTTTAACTAAAATTCAATGACCATAAAATTTGTCTAGCAGGTAACTAAAATCTTGCTAAGAACTATTCTATTCAAATATTGAATTTAGGTTCTTCTAAATTAGAGCTGTCAAAACAGACGGCCCTGTCCGTTTAGGGCCGGTCCTAACGGCCTTCGGGCTTTATCGGGCTGGGCCAAAAAGCCCGGTTGAAAATCAAGTTTGAAATATACTACCTGAGTTCGGCCCTACACGGGCTGCAGGCTAAACGGGCCGGTCCGTACTAAAAATTGTATTTTTTTTATAAAAAAAAGGTACTATAAAATACTCATATAATTTTTTTTATAAATAATATTTTTAATATGTTTAAATAATGTCTCGCACAAAAATAAACTGTAAACATTTTTATACAAACGTCGTAAACTAAAACGGCGAGGAAAACAATTTTAAATAAATTAGATACGTTATGGTTATAGATATTTATATATTCGATCTTTAAATTTATAAATAACGAAACAAGTAAATATAATTTTATATTACATTTATATTTGTGTTAATTCATTGAATTTTCACTTTTATTTTTTACTTTATAATCAACTAAGTAAAGAATTATTTGGAAAATATATATAATTTATAGGATTTTTGTTATGCGGACTAACGGGCTACCCGTGGCCCGTTTGGGGTAGCCCTAACGGGTACCGGGCTTTTTAAGTCCAGGCTAAAAAGCCCCATTAAAATCCGGGCTCAATATTTAAGGCTCAAACCCTATAATTAATCGGGTCGGCCCGTAGAGCCCGACCCGTCTTGCCAACTCTATTCTAAATAATCTGTGTAGTTTATTGATCATTGAAATTTAATTGTTTGATTATTTTTTATTTATTTTTTCCGATGTTGATAAGTTACACAACAAATTATGCTTCTTATTAAAATAAATAAAAATTACGCTTCTTCTTTTTTCTCAAGAGTAGGGGAGGGGAAAATCATTATGGCAAGACAACTTTTTGATAACTTTCTCTCTCATACTCACATTATTCTCTTATTCTCTCTCTTCCTTTTTCTCTCTCCATTGTTTTTAACCAATGAAATGAGAGAAAAAAGAAGTTATCACCAAAAGTTGTATGAAATGGTTGTTCAAATATCACTACTCTTATGGCAAAGATAACCGCACCATGTTATATTCGGAATCTTCATTCCCTAAAAAAAAAATTATTCAGAATCTTCATTCCCTTTAAAAATAATAATATTCGGAATCTTCATCTTACATTAGTTTTATACTAACCACCATCTTACAAATATTATTATTACGAGTGGACCACAAGAACATTAAAGCGATGAATAGTAGATGAAAATAGATCGAACAATACTGCGAGAGGGGGGCTATTTAAATAGAAATTTGACGAGTGTGAACATAATAATTTTCGTACTCCCTACCATTTCAACTTTAAACAACATTTTGCTTTTAACTTCGTTGATTAACCAATGTATTTAGTCCAAATTGCATTTATGTAGAGGTCGGGGTTCGAACTCCGGACACCCCACCTATTCACTTTATAAGATGAATTCTAGTCATCCTGCAACCATGCCCAAAATGCCCCTGCATTAGTTAAATGGCGCAAGTGTTAATTATTGCGCCACTTAACTAACGTTGCGTGAGTTAACTTGCGCCGCGCTAGTTAACTCACACTACGTGCTATCTTAGAGAAGACAGAACGCCTCATTTCCTCATTTCTCATCTAACATCTCAAAATATCTCAAAAATCTCTCTCAAATCACCCAAACCCAAAAATGCTTCAAGTTCAAATCAAACAACACTCCAATAACAAGTAAGTCTTCATAATCAAACACCATTAACCTTTTATGTTTATATCTTAAATTTTTTCTCTTAAATTAGAATTTTTTTAGATTTAGGGATTGTTTAAATTTTGGTTTTTTTGGCAAGAAATCATACAGTGTGTATATGAAAATGACTTGTGTTGCTTAAATGTTTAGATGTTTGCATGTGTATGTTGTAGTTTTTTTTTTAGATTTAGGGTTTGTTTAAATTTTGATCTTGCTTGCAAGAAATGATACAATATTACATGTAAATGACTCATGTTGCTTGCTTAATTGTGGTTAGATGTTTGCATGTTAACGTTGTAATTTTGAGTTTTAGGGTTTATGTATAATTTGCACTCCAAGTGTTTGATGAAATGTTTGAATGAGTTTTTCATTGATTGTTTTTAATTTCTTACTGTGTAGATTTGAAGCAATGGCAGAGTGGATTGACGTTCATGCACAATTCAACGGCAGAGAACCTCAGAGGTTGAAGGTTCGGTGCCTTGGTGTAACGTTAAAAGGTCTCAAGGATCAACTTAATGAATTCAACCAAGGAGTCAACCCCAGAGACACAAGGAGGGTGAAATACGTTCGGAATAAACGTCCAACGCTCGACGAGGGAAGAGTATCGTTCACTTGGGTGGAATTAACGAACGACGAAAACATGAAGAGCATGTTTTGGGAGCACAACATGTTACAGTGGATCGATATGCGTGTAACATTGCTGAGATCAACTGAAGATATAATCAATAGTCTGATTCCGCCAGAAGATCATGATTAGGTAGAGAATGCACCTTCCAACTACAACAATTATCTTCTAGCAGGTAATTCAAACTTTTTAAACGACAGGACTCCAGCATTCGACCGACATTTCTACTGTTCCATTCAAAAGATTAAATTCTTGTTAGGCTTGTTTAAATGAAGGTATTGAAGTGTCAAGGAATGAACCTTATTCTTTTGACACTTGAATACCGTCATTTAAATCAAGACTAACTAGAATTTAATCTTTTAAATGGAACAATAGAAATGTCGGTCGAGTGTTGGAGTTCTGCTGCTTAGCAAGTTTGAATTTACCTCATTCAGAGGCAAGATAATTGTTGTAGTTGGAAGGTACATTCCTGAATGTAATGTAATGAAATGACTTGTCTATATAATGTAATGTAACTTTTATTTGAATTTATTCAATACACAATTTTTATTCGAATTCACGCTGAATTTATTCTAATTCATTTATGGGTCTTGCTAACGAGTGTACCCGGGGCACTCTTTAGGCATTCCAAATTTGAAAATTATTCTTTTAAAAAGTCAACTATAATAATTTCCAATGTATTCATTACATAATTTTTCATATAAAACTTACCATTTAAAGTGCTTAGAGAGTACCCGGGGGCACGCGATAACATTTCCCTTCATTTATTTACTTTATTCAATACGTTCTAACATATGTTATATCTACCATAAATATAGTCAAAAAACGTGGAAAAACTTAACAAAAACGTGCAAAATCAATTAAATTGCATTGAACACCGTCCAATGATCACCGGCCAAAGTACGTGAGTTAACTCGCGCACATGCCTGTGGTACGTGACTTAACTCACGCAGGCGCATTAATGCCCATTCAGCTGAATGGAAGGGAAAAGTGCAGGGCGAATAGCAGAAATCTAAGTACAATATGATCTTCAATTCAAGTTTTCAACGTCAATTCAATGATCATATATTTTCTGACGATCTTATTATTCAAAAGTTTTATGCTTTTAAGTCGTTGATCATATAAAGTTCAGAAAATGCTACAAGTACTCTTCCATGGGTACATATGTCGTAACATCACACCAGATGTTGGAAAACTGTGTGCTAGAAATGTCATTTTGATCAAGCCCACTCAACTATTGTCAACGAATTAGCAGCAATAGAGAAAGAATTACACAAACAACTGCCCCAAAGATAATATTCAAGGAATCTAAAGATAACAGCACTTCATTAAAAAACAACAATTTTTTAATTTTTAAAAAATTAGATTCATCTCTTTTTAAGATAACATTGTTATTTCTTTTTTTTTTAAAAAATAGCATTGTTATTGTTACTTTAGTCGATCTATAAACGCACTCTTTATCATTTTTCATTAAAAAATATTAGTTCATTCTTAAATTAATTATTTTGACACGGAAGGAACAAATTTGTTAGCATGTGAAATTTCATTTTAAATTTACAAGCATCCCAAGGAATAAAAGCTCGCAAACAATAACAAGTTCTTTAAAGACACATATTACGAAATAAAAAATAAGAGAATTAAATACACACTTTTTGAAATAAAATATATACTTTAATTGTTTAATTAACATATGAAACTTGTTACCAAAACCCATAAAAAGTTAAATAGGAATTTCAATAGATATTGACATACTTGTGAAAAAACGGTGCTCGTTAACTTATACCCAAAATGTATATGTTAAGCAATTCAAAAGTAGAATTTCAACATTGTAAATGGTATTTTCTTTGCTATACTTTTAAAAATTTGATTATATGACTTTTGAGAAGAAAAAATGAACATGTACCCCAACACATTTTAACATTTTTCAATAAAAAATTTTGCATACCTAGAACTGAAAAAACCGCCCCCACTCAATTGGTTTAAGTTTATATTGACAAAATACATTTTATTAAAGTCGTGTTAACAAATTCTTATAGAAAACTAATTAAAGGTACAAGTAGTTTTATATTGAAAACAACAATTTTAATGAGTTGAATTTTCCATTTTCTAACTCAATATTTTTATATTTATTTTCTTTTCTTAATCAACATTTAAGAGGCACTCTTTATTATTTTTCATTATATCTACTCCATTAATTTTTTGTACTTCCACTTAACAAAACAAGTATTTTTAAAGGTACAAGTAGTTTTATATTGAAAACAACAGTTTTAATGAGTTGAATTTTCCATTTTCTAACTCAATATTTTTATATTTATTTTCTTTTCTTAATCAACATTTAAGAGGCACTCTTTATTATTTTTCATTATATCTACTCCATTAATTTTTTGTACTTCCACTTAACAAAACAAGTATTTTTAATTTTTTTTTAATCAAGTTGTTGTCACATCATCATTAATATCTACGAAATCTAATTGCATGCACATCAAAATAATCAGAACGCTTAACACCGAGTTGTTTGCATTGAACTAAAATCTAATCATTGCTTTAATTTTGGACTTTACTGCAATTTGCAAAACTTGCCAAGTATGCCCTAGTTGAGTTATTTTCAGTTCCCCGAAAACGTTTTTTTAAGTTAGCTAGGAGAGTCTCTCAAAAAAGATAAATTAGCTGGGAGAGAAAAAAAATATTATGTGTCAAGTAGTTATTGGGAGAGGATTCGGTGATTTTGGCTTCGGTGCCTTTGATGACTTTTGTTCCTATCTTTCTTTAAACCATTAATTCTCTCTCATCTAATTAATTTATTTTAATCATTCATCCAACCTTCTCTCTCATCTAAAATGAACTAAAGACACCAAAGTCAAAGGCACCGAATCATCTCTCGTTGTTATTGTTGGCTTATGTGCTATAGCAATTAGCAAGTCTTCCAAGCTTCTTCCACTTTTTGAGCATATGATTTGGTAGTTCCGCAACTTCACATACAAGATGGATGGATTCGATGTTATGTTAGAATTGATTTTGTCTTATAAGTCCTATATTAAATTACAAAAAAAAATTGTACTACACTAGTTTTACATCAAATTTCTTAAGATTTTTTGTTAAGAGTTTACGTCAAATCCCACATTGTATCCAATGTAATAATACATCAACTTTCTTCATTAATTAGTTAGTTTAACTAAAAGTAATCAGTTCTTTTATTGAAAGTCTTCCGGACTCGGATGCATGACCCAACTATATTAATGAGCTCAGCTTCCAAAAACACGGTAGGCCATTGATTGAAAAAAAGTTTATTAGCTGTAAAAATAAAATAAAACAGTACACTAAAGAATCTGCTTTTAACCTTTATTTATGCCTGTCAAAGAAAAGTAGAATAATAATAATAAATAGTGACAGTACTACATGTATATTTCATTTTATTTGCATTATTATTACATAATAATAAAACGAAGAAAAAGACGCAAGCAATTAAACGAAAAAAATCACATGATCTATTCCTGCAATAAACAAGAGAGAAAAGTAATAAACACGATAGAGACAAGAAATGTATGTAACTAAGAAAAAGACAAAAATGAAAGAAGAGGTAGTAGTAACAGTAACAGTAGTAGAAAGCTAAAAAAAAAAACCAATGGGTAATTAACGTTAATGCTGTTGCTGGTGCCACAAAGAAGTACCCTCAAAACCAGAAAGAATCATACTTGTAGTAATATTCTCAGAGTAGTTGTTGTTGTCGTCGTCTTGTTGCATTGAAATCTGATCCTCCATAAAATAATCCCTTTCATCGTAAATGCTGTCAAGATTATACCAAGAGTGTGAATAAAGCCATGGGTCTGAAAATACCATATTACTCGGGTCAGGTAATTCAAAACTCGTTCCCAATGGTGGTAGTTCTACTATTTCACCAAGTTCATCTGGTGTTGAAGGTTCATCTGACGAAGAAACCGCCAATGAACAGGACGATGAAGATGAAGACAAAGACTGTGAAAACGAAGATGATGATGTTTGTTGATCGGGAACTTCCATAGCAGCGGCTTTAACAGCAGCAGCTTGAACATCACGAGGTGAGTTTGAATCGGGTCGGGGCATTGAAGCGGCGAATTCAGGGAAGTTGAGTATGGCGGAGTTACCTTTGATAGCGAGTGCTGCCACGTCATGTGCTCGTGCTGCCATCTCCGGCGTGGCAAACGTTCCGAGCCAGATCCGATTCTTCTTCCTCGGTTCGCGAATTTCCGATACCCATTTTCCCCATGCCCGCATACGAACCCCTCTGTAAACCGGGTGGTTGGTTTCTCTTGGTCTTTTGTGTCTCTTTTCAACCGAGTCCGAAGATGAAGTTTTATGTGTGATAGGTTCTTTCTCTGAGTTAGGTAGAGATATCTCACTCTCACCCATTGTCTATTTCTAGCTTAACTACACGTACGAATGTGTGAGTGTAGTAGTAATGAAGTCACTAGAAGAAATTCTCTTGTTCTATTTAGTATATTTAGAGTTGAGGAAAGTGATAAGAGGTAGTGTGACTGTGAAGTGAAAGGGAGAGCAAATGAAATGAAGGGGTTGAAGAAAGTTTGGAAGGGTTATAGAGAAGGAGAAGAGCAGCTAGAAAGATATAAAACAAGGAACGTGGGGCTTATATGTATTGTGACCCCCACACGAATGGCTACCACATTATGCATATACTACTACTCCTATGATCTATCAAATATTTATTTCAACTCCCCAAAATAGAAAAATAAAACAAACATATTTTGTTTTATACTTTAAAAAGTATGTACGGATAATATAAAAAGCTTTTAATTACATATTTTATTTCCATCCATTTTTTTAAAGATGCTCTATATATTGAGGTCTGATTAGATCTAACTTAAAAGGGAAAAGAGAATGGTAAACCTAGTGTTAGAAGAAGAAGGTGGGTGTGGCAATGAGAAGGAAGGTAACAAGGGACAGTCACCCTAAATAGCTTGACCAGAGACAAAACCAGATATGGTTACTACTCCCAAGTCCAACACAGGCTGGCTGAAGTGAATAGAAAAGAAGAGGGATGAATGAATTGAGGCTTCTTGGACGGACGCCAATTATATTTATTTTATTTTCCATGTTGACATGACATGAGCATTCAACAGACTCTAGCTAGCTAATAATGCCTCAACAGAACATACCTTTTCCCTCAGTGTTTTTACTTGGACACATTCACGAATATCTCATATCCTATATCATCACAATTATTTTTTTTGGATCATTATGATGCGTCAAAATATTTGTTTATTTCTTATGAATAACATATAAATAGGATCTTCTTTTTTAAAACCCGAACTCGAATTAGAACTTGCAATATTAATATCTTTGTATTCTGTTCTTGTAATTTTCACAGCTAGATTCTTCGGCATTAAAAAACTATAAAACTAGGGAGATCACATTATTCAATTGATGATGTTAGAATACTACTACTCTTGTCCCATGTTCTCTCTGTTTATTTTCATTCACAATCAACATTACTAAATTGACCACTCTAACTATGTTTCTTTCCGGTTTCTATTTCTATCACTTGAGATGCATATGATACTTTATTGCTTCTTTATGTCAACAGTCGGACTTGGTGGTAAATAGACTTCCATTACTTGCACAATTAAAATTAGACAACTAATACAACATTATATGGCATTGTGAAGAGTATGTAAATGGAAATCAATTATTAGAAAAATGCTAACAAATGCGCTAAAAACACTTGATTAGAAGTTTAAAATATAAATTTTATCTTGAAATATGTGTATTCAACATATTGAAACATCAAAAAATAATTTTTTCTATACAAAAGTTATCAATTGTTTACATTTTTAAAATTTTAAGAAATATTCTTTTGATATTTGTTAGCAAGACTCTAATAAATAAGTTGTCAGATGTATAAATGAGTTGTTCAATCAAATCTCATCAAAGAGATACAAGGTTGAATTAGTGGTTGGAGTTAAGAGTTAAAAAGTAAAGTGATAAAAGTAATTTTGAATTAGTTTTTCACCTAAATTGATTGTTTTGAAAAAAAAAAGAATAAAGATATGTAGACATTCTTAATGTGTACACCTCTTTATACCACTCTGAAAAATTTAGTTAATCAAATATATGGTATGTGTGACCACATTTTTTCAATTGTGTGACCACTATTTTTCCTGCATTTAAAAGGTGAAAAATGTGGTCACGCAACTAAAATGCGCGTGACACTATTTTTTTCCACTTAGTTAACCAAATAAATAGTGGTCACACATACCATATCTTTGGTTAACTTGAACTTTTCAGAGTGGTACAAAGGGATGTACACATTAGGGATATCTACCTATCATTGCTCAAAAAAAAATCTCATCAATGTTTATTTCAATTATTATGATTTGAACTCGTGTTCTATTAAAAGTTTCGTTCTTAGTTGAGACTCTTAACTTATCTACTTATTTTTCAATTTTTTTAGGGAGATTAGTCACTTTAGTCCCTGAATGCAGATAAATTGCAAAATAGTCCCTAAATGTAGACTCTATTAGTCAATTTAGTCGCGGAATGCAGACTCCGTTAGTCAATTTAGTCCCTGAATATAGACCCCGTTGATCACTTTAATCCTTGAAATTGACCAACAGAATCTACATTCAGAGACTGTTTTGCAATTTTTTTTCATTCAAGAACTAAAGTGACTACTCATTTCCCAATTCAAAGATTAAAATGACTATGACTATATTCACATTGTCATTACTCATTTCCACCACCTGTCGATTAGGCATTATATATTCTTAACTACAATTAAATATATGGCATAATTAAATTAGCCTCCTTTGTCATCTTGTATAGTCAAGCTGAAAGAACTATATTTAAGGCTAAAGGGTACTATGACTATATTCACATTGTCACACTCACACATATCTGACAGCAAGGAGGGATAAGGAACTAGTTTCACTTTTCAGTGAGCTTTTGAAAGAAGGGTTTGGCGTTTTTCTTTGTTGTATTGTGTGTATTGAACTGTTCATCATTTATACTGAGTCACTGGGGTTGGGTTTGATTACCAATTTTTCTTGGGAAAACGAAAGTATGACAGAACATGAACAACAAAATCTACAATTTGTTGTTTTCATCGTTTATTACTGGATATCTGAATTCGGGATAAATATAGAATCTGAGCTATAAAAGAATATTGGTCCCAGCATTATTAGGAAAATCAACTATTCAACTAATAAGTGTCTCTTGGAGATAAATCCAAACCTGGATATTTGGCATCTACTTAGTGACTTTATACATTAATTAATATTAATATTAGTATGATTCTTTAAATGAATGAACAAAAGGTATTTTATAGGCTATAGTTACCTATCACAAACGTACACTAGTATTTTCTCAACAACAAAATACGTACATACACTAGTATAAGCAAACAGAAATTTCTAGCATTATTCTAAGCTAATTAAAGTAGCGGAAAAGGGTGGAAAACTTTAGATTGAGAGGTTGGTGGCATCATTAATGAACAAAATTATGATCCTTTTTCCTTCTGGGAATCTTTTACTTAGAAAGGATGAGTACGTACGGAGTAAATGATAGAGTAAGTAAATGGAAATTCCAAGTTGCTTTGATCTCTCGTGATGTGAGTGTCCTAGCATCTAAAGTTCGGCGTTTTTTTTATGTGAGAATAATAGGAATGTTTATTGACCCTTAGATCAGAATTAAATGATTGAGATTAAAAGTCATCTTTTAAACAACACATGTTCCTTGCCACATGGTATCCTGTTTATATGGATTGTTCATCTTCTCCAATCCAAACAACACCGTCGATGACACTGTAGCAGTCAAGTTTTTGTTTATGATTCAGAATTTTGGTAGAAAATAGGCAATAAAATATGTGCATTTTTTCTCTCGAAGCTCAACAATTTTAACTAGCTCATCTAAATAGCAAGATGAAGAAGCATAATTCGGAGAAAATGTCATCACAGAAATCAGCGATGTTTCAATCGCATGAAACAACGATTTTGATATTCCATCTCCTTTCTTAAGCATATTGTCTTCAAAAACAACAATTTTATTTTGACGGAGAGGAAAGCTTTGGTTAAGTGACCCAGGAAACCTCTTCGACTACGGTGTCTATTTTTCCGGTGAGGACAGGACAACCGGAGTGGTTTCTATCGTTTGATCAAACACAGCTACATGATAATACAATAGTCTGTCTACACCAGAATATTTTTTTCCTCTCTCTCACGGTCAGCTAACTAAGCTCTCTGGCAAATATTAACGCCGATGTCGACGCCGATCTCCATTTTCCAAACTTTGATACAAACTAAAAAAGTTATAATAATTAATTTTTTTAATTCGTTTTCTTCCAGAACGCTCAAAGCTTATCAAAATCTCCATCGCCAGACTATGACCCAAACGAGAGACTGAATGCATCACAGAAAAACGACTTTAAGTTTTGCGACCCTAATAATAATCAATACTTGGATCAGGATCTAAAGAACTATGAGTCGCTTCATGAACCTTATGGCTCTTTCGTAATTTGTTGTTATCTCTCAGTTTTGAAACCATGTTGTTTTCACATTCAAATTTTGTAGTGTTAGTTGTTATTGTGATGAAAGACGAATTAATATGTTTTAAGGAAGCTGGAACACTGTAACGATGCATCGGTGGTGTCGCAGTGACGAGAGAAGAAAAAAACTAAGAGAAACAGAAGATCAAAATTTCCTGCTGTAAAAACATACTTGGAAACATATGGTGTAGAATATTAGGTATTGTCAGTTTATGCTAACTATCATAGAGGTTCATAATCCAACGGTTGACTTCTATTCATTTTGCAAAAAAAAAAAAATGTTCAAGTCTCCTACATTAGGAGACCTAACCTTTGCACTAAAGTTCAGTCAAAGTTACTTCAAAATAAAAAAAAAATCAGTCAAAGTTCATTTCAAATTTACCGCTGGAAAAGAAGATCTTCTATTATCACAAGATTTTTTTTTTCTTTTCTATTATCACAAGATTTGAACATATACGCTTAAAAGAGAAAAGATATGTTTTTAAAAAAAATTATTAAATGATGTATAATTTTTATGTATGTATCTAACTAATTTTTTCTTGCAATCGTGACCAACAAAGTATTTGTCCTTCTAGTAAAGCAATGAAGGGACCCGAATTCCCCGCTGTAAAAACAGCACGCAGTTTCACGCTGTAGCGAATCTCGACCATTCATTTGTGATCTGACGGTTCAGATTATAAAATCAATTTTACACAGCAAAACAATCTCATCCATTGATTAGAGAATGTACGGCCAAAATCTGTTATAACATCATGTTGTAACAGCGTTGAATCCAGATCCAGCAATGAAGTGTGTTTAATATGAATCTCTAAGAAATGATTCAATGGTAAACCTTTACTATTTTTAATTAAACTAAATCTTATAATAAGAAAAATTTGAGGAAAGTTATATTTTATTATAATTTACCAAAAATAAAAAGGTCCACAGTTGAACCATATAGACATCTCCAACATATATTCTAGTAGTATTAAACGAAAGAAAACTTTAACAAGTGTCTTCAATATACTCTTTAAAGATTTTAAATGATAATTTTTTTTATGATTTTTGTGTATTAAATACACTATAAATTGAAATATTTTACTTTTCTAAGAAATAATTTCTTAATTTAAAATCTATAAAAAGTCCTCTAAAAACACTCATTAACAATACCCTAAAATTGTAAAAAAATAAAAATTCCCCTAAAATAAATTGTGCACAAATAAGATTGGCTCTTGCTTGAACCCTAGACCTTTTTCTCATACTTCTTATCTCGATTCAAACACTTGAACTACGTTTTAAAGACAACACTAATGCCACTTTTCCATGAGTCAATTCTTTTTTAGTGAATTTCTAGTTAGCATTATCTTAAATTTTTTAATATGTTTATTATAATTGGATAAAAGAATGTCCAATTTTTCGTTTCTTATAAAGAACACTGAAATGATGATGTTGTGTCTCTCAATTTCAATTAGGTGTTTGAAGTTTAATCCTTATGAATACATCAACTTGAGAAAGTTTTGATATCGTGTGATCATCTTCCACTCAGATACATCAACGTTAAAAAAACTTAAAATTAAAAGGTGTCATTACTTTGTTACAATTAAATCACGATGCATAATGAAATCATATCATCCTCCACGTATATTTTTTACCATTCTCACATTATATATGCATGCTTAATGTTTTTTTTTTTAAGGATGCATGCTTAATGCTTTATAGGTCTTCTCCATTCATACACAAATCATGTAAGTCGTATGTTATACCCCAAATTTTGACCTAAGATCCTACTTTTATACGTCTTGTGATCCAGAATATTCTCAGTCTTTTGTCCTTTTAGAAAAAATTTCGGCAGAGATGTATTTTAAAATATCTCATTTTTTGTTCGATTTCAGGCCCGCTTCTTATTTTATTTTAGGCTTAATAGCAGTTTTAACCCCCTAACATTTTCAAAGTTACGATTTTGGCCCCCTAAGAAAAAAACTACAAAACCGCCCCATAAGTTTTGCATTTGTGGCAGTTTTGGCCCCCAAGGCTAATTTTGACTCGGACTACGCTGACGTGGCACCCTAAGTTTGGTGCCACGTGTTATTTTTTAAATTTTTTTTTACCAAAAATTGGCCTTGGCGGGCCAAAACTGCTATAGTTGCAAAACTTAGGGGCAGTTTTGTAGTTTTTTCTTAGGGGGCTAAAATCACAACTTCGTAAAAGTTAGGGGTCGAAAACTGCTATTAAGCCTTTATTTTATTATTAGTTTTTTTATTTTATTTTTTATTTCCATCATTTATTTATTTTTTATTTTGTTTTGTTTTTATTTTAGGTTATTTTATTTTGTTTTTATCAATTACTTAAAATAAGTCCAAAAATAAATGTCCAGGGTCCAAACTCTTTTTTTTTCATGCCACAATCCAAGCCATGTTTCAAGTATCAACTTTCACATTTCTCTTTCAAAATTCTCCATACTTGTTCATCATTTCAATTAAACTGATTTACCATTTTCATTAACCATTTTGCACAATAAATAGAGGCTTTGGCAAACACTTCAAAACACACCAAAAATTCTCTTGAGTTGTCAAAGAACTTTTCTCTTTTCTCCCTCCTTTAGCTTGTGTTGACGAGCTATTCTTTTCCTCTCCTCTAATTATTTCTATCCATTCGGAAAAAGTCCCTTCGGAATTTTGTCCCTTCGGTTGTCCTCTCTCTTAGTTTCTTTTATTTTCTTACTTATTAGCATTTATGCATTTCATTTGATTTCTATTTATTATTATCATTTAGCATTTTAATTTCTGTCATTTATTTATTCGCAATTAGAATGTACTTAGGACCAATGTAATTATAAATGAGAAAAAAATCATGTGTGTGTCCTTTTATTTATTCCGCTTTTATATATTAAAAAATGAAAAAATATTAAGTTAGAAAAGGGTTTTCGTGGTGAGTCAACGTCACTACGGAAATTCCTCGCGCTTTTATTTTCTTGTCACGTTAGTTTTATTTTTATGTTTTTAATTAATATTCAAAAAGAACAAAAACATTTTAAATAAACAAAAATTCACAAAAAAATCATTTTTATAATAAACCTTGGTTTTCAATCTAGTGATTCCCTTTTATTTTTATTTTCTTAATCAAATTCCAATCAACTTAATCATATTTTTGAGTAATTTTCTTTTAATATTAAAAAACACAGACAAATTCTTGTTTTGCCACTTGGTTTTTATTTTAAAACTTTTTCAAAACTAATAAAAAACATAAAAACAAATTAATCGGTATTTTTACCCCGAACTACGAGGTTTTGATCCCTCACGGGTACGTAGGCAAATGACCATGTCCTTCCAAATCAATAAAAAATGTAAATAAAAATGTTCTTTTTCTTTTGATCACCATTTAATTCTATTTTCAAAAGCAAGTAAGTTATAACATATAAAATGAATAAAATCAAGGGGTTCCCATATAATACTATGGATATTTAGGGTGCTAACACATTCCCTAAATATAACTAACCCTCGAACCCTAAATCTTTTAAAATGTGGTAATTAAAACTTTTTTCCCTTTTTATTTGAAAAATTAAAAGTTCAGTCGTGAAATAAAATTAGTGAGTCTATGCTAACCCAAATAGCTTTGATCTTCGAAAAATGACGCGACATCGTATATATAATAGTAGTCCATATATAGATACAAAATGGCTTCCTCTCAAATTTAGTTATTATAAAAACTTTCATTGAATTCGTTAAAAAAATAAAGGGTTAATAGGTCTTTACCCCCATGTAATATAAGTCATTTCCGGTTTTTCCCCCTGTAAAATATTTTTTTTGATTTACCCCCCTGTAAAATATTTTTGTTTTAATTTACCCCACTAATAGGCTAAACAAAAACGAAAAATTCTTGAAAAAATAAAATAAAATTGGTTTTTGTTTGGCCTATTAGGGGGTAAATCAAAACAAAAATATTTTACAGGGGGGTGAATCAAAAAAAATATTTTACAGGGGGGAAAACCGGAAATGACCTATATTACAGGGGGGTAAAGACCTATTAACCAAAAAATAAAACAATGATGTTGATGCTTAGTTTTTAAAGTTGAGTTTTAAGTGTTTGTTTGGTTCAACTTCTTCTTAGTTCAGAAGCAATTCTAGAGTCTTAGAATTGAGAAGAAAAAAAAAACAATTTTTCACACGTTTGGTTCAGCTTTACAAAAACAATTCTCTTCTTCAAAATCAATTCTGGTTGAAGTTACAATTCCTAACTTTTGAGTTAACTAGAATCAATTCTCTATTAAATATTATATTTTCATTATTACAAGCCATTATTTTCCTTTATCAATTCTTCTTCTTTTTGGTTTGTATTTAATTTGATGAACCAAATTTGATCAAAAAATTTAACGAACCAAACTAGCCCCAAAAAATATTTATGGTGAAGAGTTACCAAGTTTTGGATTTTTCTGTACAGTTTTTCCGTTCAGATTTACTGTATTTTTTCTTACGCTATATTTATCATTTTTGGCAACCTACTCTATTATTATTTAACTTAACTTAAATATATTTTATCAAAAAATATAAAATACATAGAACACATATTTTGTCATTTTTCTGGGTTTAATTATCATATTTATTGTTTTTTAAATTAATATAAAAAATATTTATTTAAATTAAATAATATGTCTACATTTTATATTTGTACGGTCTAAAAATTACAAAATTCAATTTTTTTAATTGATATAAATTATTATTTTTATTGCCATGAATGATAAACTTGATTGTGTAACCAAATAAAATAAAATAATGATAACTTGTTTTTTTTTACATTTGCTACTGCTCAAACATGTTACCCCATTGTAAATGGGAAGAGACTGCATTTACTTCCACGTATTTCGAAAAATATTTTCTGAAAGTTAAAGATCAAGAACAATTTAATGTTCTGTTCCTGGTTTCGTCAAAAAAATGTTCGTTCAGTTCTGGTGTTATCGGGGTAACAATATCATTTACTGTATGTCTCTGATCTCAAGTACTTCTGGATGTTCGTGTCTCATCATACATGTAAGTTCCATTTTCTATCCAACTTGGCGGTTCCGTAAATCATAAATTCTCAAATTATCCATCCCTCTCCTTACTTCATATATATCCTTACAACATTGTTATGTAACTTTTTTGTTGAGCTGTCTAAATTATAATTTCATGTTCTAATGGAGAAACCAAACATGTTATATTATATGCTTTGGTTTTCTATTTGATGCTGAAACCAATGTACTTTGAGCTCTTATAGGCGAACCACCTTAGGTGACATCCACCCATTGACCTCCACACAAAAATGCGACACGTGGCCAC